>Ga0247611_10001439_pt1 | contig 42280 bp, 46 predicted proteins | sample 177DNAGHGhighgp2_FD_192422 | JGI IMG/M metagenome (GOLD analysis project Ga0247611, IMG submission 192422) | Sheep rumen microbial communities from Palmerston North, Manawatu-Wanganui, New Zealand - 1770 DNA GHGhigh gp2 | ecosystem: Host-associated > Mammals > Digestive system > Stomach > Rumen... | reverse complement strand
CTCCCTCAGAAGGACCGGGCAGGAAATTTTCCTGCTCCGTGCAAAGAATGTTCCTGCTCCGAGCAAAGAATGTTCCTGCTCCGAGCATAAATTGCCTCTGCACGGCAGTTCAAAGGCAACTGCTATCTGCTTCGCTTGTTTTACAAGGACACTCGCCAGCGGCATAGTAGCGGCACAGTTTTTTCGAAATTCCCTATATATAGTGCACGCACAGAGGGTGTCAAGGGACAAGGGGGGAGCTTTTTGGACTATTATGTCAATTCCTGTAGGCTGGTGCCAGCCATCCTACAAAGAAAAAAGGAGACTTAAATATTCGAAAGCGAGATTTTATACTTAATTCTCCTTTTTCTCTCTTGTGATTCCGTCGGGATGCTTTTTTCTGAAATCCCTTGAAATTAGTATTAATCCGTTTTAACTGCAATGTTCTAAAAATAAAACACTTACGATTTATAATCCATTTCGATATGTGACCCATTTTTTTATTATTGTGACCTAAATGTGACCCAAAATATTTGGTCGTTCTAGAAAGATTTTGTATCTTTGCAACGTGATTCAAAATTTATAAGATATGGCTACAACTCAATTAAAATTATCAAGCAAGACGGATGCCAATGGCAGAAGTCAAGTGATTGTGAAGCTGACGATCTCACGGACTAACAGACCGTGTTTCAAGTCAGGTGTATTTGTTAATCCTGAATGGTTTAAGGTTATCCAGGAAACAAAGAAAGGTATGGTGTTTGGTATTGTCATTCCGAAGAAGGGGAAACTGAATGGCATGGAGGTTAAGGAAGCAGAAGCGCAGAAGGCCGCCCTTGATTCTTACATTGGAAGACTCACAGCTGTTTGTAACGCCCTTTCTGGAAACCTTGATGATTTCGGGCATGAAGAGATAGAAAAAGCTATGTCGGTGACAAGAAGCCTATCGGCTGGCGCGATAACTTACCAGGTGATCAAGGATGCTCAGAAGGCCGCAGAACTGCAACAGTCCGTTTCAGAAAAGAAAACGTTCTTTGAGTGGATGGAGTACTACATAACGAAGAAAAATGTCACCGAAGGCAGAAAGAGGACCTTTAGGGTCCTTGCGCGATCCGTGTCACGATATCAGGCGTTTGTCCGTCAGACAGACCGCCGACGTAAGAACTTTACCCTTGACATCGCAACCATTGACAAGGAAACTGTGGAAGACTTCTTCGAATACATGGCAAACGAGAGAGCACTTTCTATAGAATATCCTGAGATATTCAAGACGATTCTTTACGATTATCCTATTGAGTTTACTCCAAAGCATAAGTCTCCAGAGATAGGAGAGCGAGGCCGGAACTTCATCATTGAAAACATGAAGTACTTGAAAGCATTCTTTAATTGGCTAAACGAGAACGGATTCACAGATAACCGCCCCTTTGCAAATATCAAGATTGGGGCTGAGACATATGGAACACCGTATTATCTAAACCTTGACGAGAGGAACCTCATAGCAGACAAGGAACTCGAAAACAAACATCTTTCTACACAGAGAGACATCTTCATATTCCAGTGCCTTGTGGGATGCCGTTATAGTGACCTGCAAAAGCTTAACTCAGGGAGCCTAACAGTGCAGGCAGGTACAGTGGCTATTGAATACATTCCGAGAAAGACCAAGGAGAAAAAGCCCATCGTTGTAACTGTGCCACTTAATAGCCGTGCAAAGGCGTTGGTTGAGAAGTACAAGGGTGTAGACCAGAAGGGCAGGCTGTTCCCATTCATCAGCATGCAGAAGTACAATGAAGCCGTGAAAGAGATTCTGAAAGCCTGCGAGATTAAGAGGATTGTGACAGTCATCAATCCTACTACTGGAGAGACTGAGCAGAGGCCACTATGTGAGATTGCATCCTCACACATCGCCCGTAGGACTTTTATCGGCAATCTATATAAGAAGGTCAAAGACCCGAATCTCATAGGGTCAATGAGCGGTCACGCCGAAGGGTCCAGGGCCTTTGCTAGATACCGCAATATTGACATGGACGTAAAGAAAGAGACTGTTGCACTCATAGACTAAGGGAGGGCTTCAATATGAAGGATTTCGAGAAGACAAACTCATTCATCAATGACATGAACGCATTTTCAAGGTTGTTGCTCGAACTTTGGCACAACCAGCGTCAATCAGTTGAGCCATATCTTTCAAGACTCAGGAAATTGAAAGACAGGACCCGCTTAGTAGGTGATCAGCTCATAGAAGAGGTGAAGGAAGTCTGCCAAGACATGAAGGATCTGCAGTATTACTTTGATCTTTGGTGCAGACGATTAGATCAGATAGATACATCTTTTATCTGTATGGATGAAATATCTTCTTCTGATTTTGCATACAAGTTTCAGGATGACCAAGCAGCTCTCGCACTTTATGGTATCATAAAGAACATGGCCGAAAATTATAATGATGCCATATCCAACAGGGATAAGTTTGCAATGGACTATGGCCTTGAAACAGAAGATTCCAGTGCATTGAAGGAGTTTGTCGAAGAGAAAAAGAAGATGATCCAGGAAGAGAGCACAGACACGGACACTGAGAAAATAAGTAATTCGCGAAAGAAAGTCATTAAGGCAGATAAGGATATTTTCTCCAGATTGATTAACACCAATTTTAATAAAGAAAAAGTGTTGGAATGGCTGCATCAGAATATCGATGGTCAACGCCCAAAAGACATAGGACTTGTGATTGCTTATGCTGTACGTGAGTCCCTCCTTAGAAGAGAACCAAAGGAAAAAGAGTTTAGGGCAGAGTTCAATGTCAAAGGTAATTGGACTGGTATTTGGAAGTATTTTCATATATATGATGAGCCAACCGACAATGAGAAAGAAGAACATGATCGTATCATTAATGATAGTATTCCTGAGTATTTAAAATACCCATTTGAGACTTGATTTTGAAAATCTTTGAAATCCATTTATATCGTATTTTGGTAGATGGTAGTAAATAGCAGTAAACGCATTTACTACCATCTATTTCCATACTTGCATTATTCAGAAAAAAACGCCAATTTTGCAACGCCAAAGCACAGAGGCCTATCCACCGACTGAGCAATGGCCGACCCCGAGCGACCAAGAGGATATAGGTAAAAGCGGAAGGGTATTGCAAACATGAGCATAAATAATTTAATAGAACAGGAACGAAACGTACAGCTCGTTGTCAATGCTGTAGACCTCAAAGAGTTGTTTCTTGAATGGAGTAAAGAAAAAGACTCACAGATACAGGCAACCAAAGAAGACCAGTATCTTTCTCCTAATGACACCGTGGCTATTCTCAGAATATCAAAGCCTACTCTATGGCGATGGGAGAAACAAGGCTTTCTTGTACCCACCAAAATTGGTGGCAAGAAATACTTTAGGAAGTCAGACGTGGACACGCTTCTGAAAGAGAATTAATACGTAGTATTAACATAATATGAGCACTATGTGTTTTGTGTTTGGAGGCTACCTGCGAAATGTAAATTCACGGTGCTTCATGCGCGTATATGAACAATGTACGCAAGCAAAACTGAATAAATATGCAAAATTATACTAAAATCACAAAGTTAATTCGCGTTTATTCAATTATTATCAGTAACTTTGCATAAATATTTTATAATTATTCAATATGAATAGTGACAGAATTATCAAAGGTCAGGTTGCACTTGCAAAACACTTAGGAGTGTCACAGACTACAGTTAGCAGCTGGCAGACTGCCGGCAAGTTTGAAGGATGCTTCTTTAGGATTGGTAGAGTTATTTCTTATGACCTGGACGCAATCGAAAAGAAGTTCCGTGGTTAAATTTCCATAGGAACAAAAAGGATGACGAAAACAGAAGAAATTGGGAATGTACTACAAGGAAGAAGTATTGACCCTTGCGAAATCCTATTGGAAAATGAGTACCCAGAACCGCGTTACTCGTTGACCATTGGCGGCATTGGTACACTTCCCTTGGGAGATATTGCAGCCATCAAAGCGAAGTCGAAGAACGGAAAAACCTATCTCGCTTCTATCTTTGGTGCTTCCGTGCATGGGTCAGACGCTTTCGGGATGCAGTCACAGGTCAGAGGCTCGACGGTGCTCTATTTCGACACTGAGCAGAACGAGCGGAACACTGCCAGGGTGTTACGTCGAATGAATGCCTTATGTGGCTATGATACCAAAGTTACCAAACAGGAAGTTCGCGCCTATTCAATACGAAGAATCGACACGGCTTCACGCTGGGCTTATATCACAGAGCAAGTGAACATGAGAAACCCGTCTGTGATCATCATTGATGGCATTGTAGATTTGGTGAAGGACTTTAACGATCCTATAGAATCGAAAGAGTTTGTCAGCAACCTACTCAAATTTGCACAGGAACGGGATATATCAATTATCTGCATCCTTCACACTAACAAGGCGAAGGAAGATAATAACATGAGAGGCCATCTTGGAACCATCCTTGAACAAAAGGCGGCTGATATATTCGAGGTGGTGAGGAATGGATCTACATTCACGGTGAAAGAATCCGAGTGCAGAAACCAGCCTATAGAAGAGTTTTCCTTTGTCCTGGATAACGACGGTATGCCTCGTCCTTCTTCAACTCCTATTCCGCTCAGTCAGCAGATGAGGGATGACGAAATCACGCAGACGCTCAAAAAGGTGTTTGAGAATGAAACGACTTTGCAGTATAATGAGATAGTCAGACGATATGAAAAGTTTGCTGTATGTTGTAAAAAAACGGCTAAGAACCGTATCAAAGTCGCCCTTGCTAATAATTATCTCAATCAGTTGGAAAATGGAGGATATGAGTTACATAATGAAAGGTGAGCGGTTAGTGTATAGGGTAAGTGGGGTATATACCTTATAGGTATATATACCCCCACGTTTACCCTACTTTACACCAACATAATCGCTGGGGTAATTTACCCCACTTTTACCCCACTTTTACCCCACAAATAAATATATGATAGACTACGATTATAAGGCACTTGTTAATGAAGTTACTCAAAGGGGTATAGACCTTTTCGGGAATTTCGACGACTGGACGAAGGGAGCACAAGCCCTTTCTGACTTGGGAGAGGAAGGTAGGCCGCTCTTCCATTCCATTGCTTCACTTGCTGACAGCTATAACAAACGTGAGAATGACCTAAAATTCAGTAACGCCTTGCGGACTACCCAAAAAGTTAGTATTGCTACATTCATCTATATGTGCAATCAAGCTGGGATTAATACGAAGAAATTTATAATTCGTGACAATGAGCCAAAGCCTGCGACAATCCTTGCACCAATCCAACGCATTGCTAATACTAAGCCGAAGGAAATTTGCTATATTAGTAGCGAACTTGTCAAACGCTCTTTGGATATGCGTCTAAAGAGTAACTTTCAGGCTTTTCTATGCAGGATTTACAATGATACGAAGAAGATACAAGACGTTTGCCTGAAGTATGCCCTTGGAGTAACTAAAGACGGCTCAGTTATCTTTTGGCAAATCGACGAGAAAGGCAGAGTCAGAAGTGGGAAGATTATGCAATACGACTGGAACGGACACCGGGACAAAACCGGGGATCAGGGAAAGACGGATTGGATACATAACAGAATGAAGAAGCAGGGGACACTCCCCCAAGACTGGACTTTGACTCAATGCCTTTTCGGTGCGCATCTTCTTCATCCCGATTTTATGAACGAAGGCAAGGTGATTGGTTTAGTCGAAAGTGAGAAGTCTGCTATCTTATGCTCTCTTGTGTTCCCTGACTATGTTTGGGTTTCTTGTGGCGGTATTTCTCAACTGGAGGCCGGAGGAAAACATGAGGTTTTGAAGGGTCGTAAAGTTATCATGTTTCCTGATACTGACCCCAAGGGCGAAACCTTTGCAAAGTGGAAGGCCAAAGCTGATGAGTGGAATCGACTGGGGTTAGATGTTACTGTTTCCGACATCTTGGAAAAAAGAGCATCAGATGAAGAGAAATCTTTAAAAATTGATATTGCCGACTGGCTTATAAATGACCTAAAGGAAAAATATATACCCTCACCTATTGAATACATAACGGAACAAACCGAACAACAGAAGATTCTTAAATCTATGATGCAGGAAAATCTGCATTTAAAGAAGCTTGTGGAAAATCTCAATCTTGAAATTATTTATTAACAGAATACCGTATGAAATGTAAAGAATGTGATAATATGGCATGCAAAGTGTTCCATTCTAAGAATGAGCTTTGGACTGGCTATTGTACCAACAAGAACAGTCCCAAATACGGCTCAGTGGTAACTGGTGATAACAGTTGCACCGTTACGCAAGAATTGGGTATTTTTGATTGATATATGAGATATTTTTCGTATTTTTGTAAACGATAATCAGGATAACAAATTTTTGAGGTATGACAGACGAAAAACAGGTATTAGACATTGACAAACAGGTGCATGAGCTTACGGCCTTGCAGCCTTTTACCGTAACATTCAAGGGAAAGCCGCGAGAAGTTCACTTCTTCCATCGTGGCACAGCTGAGGCGTTTTCTGACGCGCTCAAAGGCACATCGGAAAACGAGAGTATGAAACGACGCAAGCAGCGTGAAGTCCGGCTGTTGGCAATAGTATTGGCAGACCTTCACGGCAGCGGTCCATATTTTAAGCGTCTGAAACGCTGGATTTGGCGCAAGCGTCTTGCACATTCCAGATATAGCGACGTTGAGGCCGTTGCATTGTTGGAGGCTGCAACAACACGCATCCAGAACGGCAAACAACTTGACGCATTGATAACAATTGTTATGGCTCAAGCCGTTTCCATTATTACAAGCATAAAAGCAAATCAGTTACCAGGATTGTTGAACGAACATTAGGAAAGGAGAATCATGTATGAATGAACAGGATAAATTGTACCTTGAATTAGGTGCGAAAGACAATATTACTCCAATTTTGGAGAAAATCAAGAAAGAGAGTGAAGAGCTTGAAGAGCAGTTCAGCAACTTCAAGGCCATAACCATTAAGGACATCGTTCTGAAAACTGACGGTGCGCTTGACACGATCCGCAAGCAGATCCAGGAAGGATTGAACGCACAACCCTTCACCATCGACGTTGAGGCTTCACCAAACGTTGACACGTCAAAGATAACGGATGCAGTACGCACAATCATCGAGGCTCAGGAAAGACTTGTCAACGGTGCAAACGTCAACATTGGAGGCTCGACAGCCGACACCAGCGGAACCAGTCAGCAGAACACGCAAGCAGCCAGGGAGAATGCGGAGGCCGTCAGTCAGCAGGCTAAGTCCTACGAAGAGCTAAAGGCGCAAGTTGACTCTGTTCTGGGTAGCATACAGGCAAACACGGCAACCATTGTTGAGCAGAAAAATGCCATCAGCCTTATTGACAAGGAAATGAGGGCAATCAATAAAGACGTTGAGAAGTCAGGAACGATGACGGACACACAGCGTAAGCGTTTGGAAATGCTGACTGCATCCAGGGAGCAGCACAAGCAATCCTTGCAATCTTCCATGAGGATTTTGCAGAATGACATTAAGCTGGGTAGGGCTGCAACTGGCAGCATGGATGAGTTAAGCCAGTCGTTAGGACGTATGCGACAAGCATATAGAGCTATGACTGAGGAACAGAGAAACGGCAGTTTTGGAAAAGACTTGCTGGCTTCTATTCAGACAGCAGACGCGAAAATCAAGGAACTTGACGCATCCATCGGCAACCATCAGCGGAACGTTGGCAACTATGGCAGCGCGTTCAATGGCCTTAACATGAGTGTGCAGCAGGTAGTCCGTGAATTACCATCGGCAACGATGGGGCTGCAGATGTTCTTCTTAGCCATATCCAATAACTTGCCTATCCTTGCAGACCAAATCAAAATGGCAAAGGAGGCTAACAAGGCTATGAAGGAAATGGGGCAAGATACAACTCCAGTCTGGAAGCAGCTTATCAAGTCATTGTTTAGCTGGCAGACGGCAATGATTGTGGGCATTACTCTGTTAACTGTCCATGGCAAGGAAATTGCAGCATGGGCAAAAGAGTTGTTTACGGGCCAAAGAGCAGCCATCAGCACAGCAGAGGCAACGGAGAAACTTAACGAGGCATTAGAAAAGAATGATGGGAAATTCTCTGATAATGCCATCAATGTTAAACGCCTTGCAGACGAATGGAAGGGGCTAAAGACTGAGGCAGAGCAAACAGCATGGATTGAGCGGAACCAGTCAGCCTTTGAGCAGATGGGACTTTCTATCCGGGACGTGACGAGTGCAGAAAGGGCTTTCGTTGAGTACACACCAGCTGTTATTGAAGCCTTGAAGTCACGCGCAAGGGCTGAGGCAGCAAGGGAGCTGGCTAAAGAGAAGTATAAAGAAGCATTCCTGAAACGCGAGAAAGCACGACAGGAAGATGAGAAGGGCGTTTCTGTATGGGATAGGATGAGAGGAAGCCTTGCAATGACAAGCAGCGTGGGCGTTCCAATTCCTAACAATGGCAGAGACCAAAACACCATTGCCAACAGCCTGCATGATGAGCGCGTTAAGAGCCTGCATGATGAGGCAGACACGTTGGAAGAGGAAGTCAACACCTTCTATGACATTGCCAAACTTGAAGATGAAAAGAGCAAGGCAGAGTTGAAACGTCTGGGATTGCTCAAAGAGCAGGGAAAGACTCACAAGGAACAGTTGCAGGCTCAGGAAGCCAACCTGCAGGCACAGCTCGACGTTCTGAGCGAGTCAGAGGCAGCAGGGGCAACGGGTAACGCTTTACGAAAGCAGATAGAAGCCGTTGACAAACGTCTGGCTGCATATTCACTCACAGCAACGAACCGTAACAACCGCAAGGGCTTGACGGATGCAGCGAGAGCAGAACGTGAGGCTGTTAAGGCAGGTGAGGCAGCAGAGAAACGCGCTGGCATTCTCACAAGGCAGGCCGTTGAAGTTGAGAGAGTCGCAAAGGACACTGAACTGAGCACCAGGGCGGCAGAAATCGGAGCTATGGAAGAAAGCACCGAAAAGGCTTTACAGCAGATAGAACTTGACAAGGAAAGGAAACTGGAAGCCATCAGACGCGAGTATGAGGATCTAAAGTTAAAGCGCATTGAAGAGGCTAAGAAACTTTGGGATGCAGACCCCAAAAACAAGGGCGTGAACTTCTATGAGTCCGAAAGTTACAAAACGGCTGCATCAGATAGCCAGTACACACAGGCACAGAGAGACAACAGGGCAGCGCGTGAGCGTGAAGTCTTAGCCTCAACGACAAGGGCAACGGAAAAGGCCCTGAATGATAAGAAGCGCATCATGTATGACTATTTGCGCGAATATGGCTCTATTCAAGACAAGCGCAAGGCCATTAACGACGATTACAACGAACGTATTGCCAAGGCTAACGACGAATGGCAGAAAGCACAACTGAGAGCAGAACGTGACAGGCTTTTGAGTGAAGCCAACATGAATGAGCTGCAACTGTCTATTGATTGGGAGGGAGTATTTTCAGACATTGATACCCATTCCGTGAAGTTCCTGCAAGCCATCATGTCGCAGTTAAGAGCAGCCCTTAACTCTAAGGACATCACAGCGGAAAACGCCAAGGTTCTGACAGAGAAGATAAGGGAGATTGAGACGGTCATTGCAGGAAAGACGAACGTCTGGCGGGCTATATTGCCGGGACTCGCAGAGCGCAAGCGTCTCACAGAGCAGACGGCAGCAGCAGAAGCGGACTATCAGAAAGCATTGTCGGAGGAAGCAGAGGCCATCAATCAGGTGTTGGCAACCAAACAAGCCATCAAAGCGGAACTTGACAGACTCGACATCAGAGACTCATTCGGGCAAAAGATAACAGTTGAACTTGAAGCTATCAGCGAGGAAAACAAAGAAAACCTCCTGTCTTCATTGGATAAGGGGAGCGACCTTTACAATGCCCTGCTGAGGCTATTCGAGAAGCTTGCGGCAGATCAGGCGAACTTGAAGGGCAAGCAGCAGACAACAGGCACAAAAAGAAGTGCGGTAGATGTTCAGTGGGACAAATTGAAGAGCCTGAACAAGATGACAGACGTTTTCTCATGGGCCAAAGGCGGCAATCCCCTGGCAATCATCCAAGGTGTTGCACAGAACGCACAGAGCATGAGTGAGTTTGTAGATAAGATAGGACTGGCTGACACTGACTTCGGGGAAGCGGTGCATGATTTCTCAGACGGTGTTAACGGCTTTAACAATGCCATCCAAGCCCTTGCAAGCGGCGACGTTTTCGGAGCCATTAACGGAGTCCTGGACGGAATAGCCGGATTTGGTAAAAGCGGAATCAATCTCTTTGCAGGAAGTGGCAACACCGAGGAAATGGAAGACCAGATAGAAGAACTTGCAAGAGCAAATGAACATCTTTCAAAATCCATCGACAGCCTTGCAGAGACCATCAGGAACACCGACAGTACCAACAGTGAGAGTGAAGCAGCCTACAAACGTGCATTGGCAGCAGAAAAAGAGTGGGAGCAGAACCAGCGCAAGGCCATTGATGACCGGGCAGGAGAGTGGAGCAACAGCGGGCACGGCTTCTTAGGGCTTGGCGGCAAGTCGTCGTTTAACTCCTATCTCAACGACGCTTTCAGCGGATGGAACGACTTTAACAGGGTGTTGAAGCAATTCGGCTATGACACACGCCTTCAATCTGCAGGGGACATCTGGCAACTCACGCCAGAACAAATGCAGCTATTAAGGGACTATGCGCCTAAAGCATGGGCAGAGCTGTTGAACACAGACGGGGAAAGCAACCCATCAGAATTATTAAACGCATACATTGAAAGGGCTGGCAAGATTGATGAGCTAACGAGCGCATTTAACGAGAAACTAACAGGCTATTCGTGGGACTCTTTCAAAGGCTCTTATGTTGACACCTTGAAGGATTTGACAAGCACAACGGAGAACTTTGCGGACAACATCGAAGAACTTCTCACGCAAGCCATCCTTAACAGCCTTGTAAATGAAGCCTACAAAGGGCGAATCCAAAAGCTCTATGAGATGATTGCGGATGCAGCCTCAGACGAGAGCGAAGGAGGCAGTTCTTTCACGTTAGGCGAATTGCAGCGCATCCGTGACTACAACGAAAAGCTAGCTAACGACCTTGTGACAGCACGTGACGCATTAGTGCAAAGCGGTGCGATCAGAGAGACGGACAACAACTCTTCAAGTTCTGTAGGCAGCAGCATTAAGTCTGTCAGCGAGCAGACAGCCGGCGTGTTAGCTTCATACATTAATGCCATCATGGCCACAAGCGCATTGAATCAGCAGTCATTGCTTCAAATTGCTACGCACGTTCAGCAGCAAATAACACCTATAACACAGGCACAGCTACAGCAGTTGCAGGCATTGGTACAGAGTAATAGCCTTATTGAAGCTAATACTAAAAGAAATGCTCAGTTAGTGGAACACATAGACGATATATTGAGGCGTGTAATTAATGGTGCTGATAAAATACACATCAAATAACCTGTTTTTCCTTATCCTTGTTAGCGTTAGAAGGGGCTGGCCTATAAACTGCCAGTTCCCTTCTTTCAAAGTTAACAGAGTTTTTTTTGATATTGCAAAATAGACTGATGATTCATATAGGATTATAATTGAACATAATCACAATAGATGTATACTCTTAAAAATCAATTTGTTAGTCTAATTATGTAATGAAAATAGGCCATTATTCAGGTCACATTTGGGTCACTTGCCATTGCTGATACGCTTACCATTTTTCTGATGTTATGGGGAGTATATGCCAGTACACCCTACTTTGGAAGCACCCCCTCCCCCCCCCTTGGATAGGCTGATTTTCGCTTTTGGTCGCCTTCAAAAAATTTTTTTCCTGTTTTCAGACCCTTTTAACAATTCGCCTAAAGCTGTTACTTTCCGCATATTCTTTCGCTTTAATATACAAATTAGTGTTAAAAATAGATTATTGTGCGTATTTATTGCATATTTATGCAGAATATTGCTTATCTTTGCACCTGATAATAAAAGTTTTCAGGATGGAAGATAAGAAAGATTTCGTTTACGGCTATGAGGCCGCGGCCAAGATTTTGAAAGTGTCGCCTAACACGGTGGCGAGCTATATGAGGCAGGGGAAGCTTGAAGGATGTTACAACAGGCTTTCGCCTCGTAAGATTGCGTTTTCCCGTGAGGCATTGGAACGTAAGGTATGGGGCAGCATTTGTTAGGATTATGGTGGCAGAGGGATTGCAATTGAAGTTTGGAAGTGCGCTTTACACGTTTAGGGACGTTGAGCAGATGAAGTGTTTTCTTGAATCATGGTGCGTGATGCGTGCAGGAAAGATTTACCTTCACCACGGTTGCCAGTTCCATTTCTTCACTGAGCTTTCGGAGGCTTATAAGAAGAATCTGCCAAATGACTTGAAAGTTCCTCAGTTCAGCCGTTCTATGATAAGCAAGGGTGGAGGCATAAAGGGGAAGAAGAATGAAGAATTATTCAACGATTTAAATAGTAGCATATGAGACAGTTAACAATAAACAACAGAAGGCTTACGCGAATTGTGAAGAGTATCCTTGACTTGCACGTATATCATGCCAAGAACTATGAGAATGATTTGAAGTCAGGGAAAGCAAAAGAGGATTTCCAGCTCGAACTCCCCGGTATATCTTTTGAGAATAAGGGGCGTATTGAAGAGGTATTTGTCACCATTAACGACGAGTTCCTGGCCCTTGTGGGCTATGATGGGAATCTGGAGGGCTTTCTTGCAGACTATTTCGGTAGCGACTACAAGCCAATGGAAGGGGAACCGTTGCGTTTCCGCTACATTGAGGGCTATCTTATAAACCCAACTAAAATTGATAAAGGATAACGATATGAAGTACACAGAAGAAGAGATTAAGTCCATGAATATGGCACAGCTGCAACAGTTGGCAATATCAAACCTGAGCGAGTACACCGAGAGCGAACAGCAGCTTATCAAGCGAGAGGCGCACAAGAAGAGAGGGCTTTATGCGACTGACCCTGCAAGGAACCACAAATATTAATACTCGGGATATGGCAACAGAGAAGAGACTCAAGAAATCCTATTTGGATGAAGCCAAGCGAGACCAGATCTTGCAGGGCATAGAGATAGACCGCCAGGCACTTAATGACCACGTGGCGAAGTTGAAGGAAATGGGAATCGACGTTAACGACGTTGAGACCTTACGCAAAGTTTCCCCTTCATGGTGCAAGGACTTTGTGAAGGATGCAGAAGCGGGCTATCTGCAGAACCTTTCCCCCTTTGTCGTTAAGACGGTGCAGAGCGACGTTCACGAAAAGTTTGCGGACTCCTACCAGAAAGCCGCGCCCTTGTGCCAAGCTATTGAGACCATCAGGAACCGCCACAAGTTCAATATCAAGATAGACAGCAAGGGCCGTTTTTGGTTTGACGAGAAAGAGACCAAGCCTTTTGCGGCGTTGGCAGCAACCACGACTTATTCAGACGAGGAGATCGAGTTTTTCAATAAAGCTATGGAAATTTTCGACGCTATTAATGACTTTGAGAAATGGGCTGAGTCCAATGGCTTTGGGAAATTCTTCACAAAGGAACAGGCTATTGTTTGGATGGGTGGCACATCTACCAAGGGTGTTATCAATTTGCTTACAGATATGGATACTGTTAACGGCTTTCCTCGTGCAACCAATCATATAACATTCAATGCAGATGTTTTCCGCAATTTGCTTGCGGAAGGTTTTATCAGCAAGAACGAATAGAATTCCGCGTTATGAGAAAGCAGCGTATCGCAAACCCGCGTTTCCCGCATCATGTAAAAGTGGTGCGGTTAACGTACCCTGGAAGGTATTCATACGAAACAGAGCCAACGGGAACCGTCATTTACTCAGGTGAAGGAAGGTGTTACTCCAACGGCAGTGTTGACGGCAGGCAGGTTGATATAAGCCATCGTCTTATTTCCATCCCGGTTAACGTCAACGGATGGGGAGAACTGCACCCGCTATCAGGTGACGCGGTGACTGTCACAATGGGAAAGATCACTGAGACAATGGAAGTGAAGGACTTCGAGCCGGACAACAACAGAACTTTGCTATACTGCGAACGTAACGGCAACATAGACGAATGAGCGGAAAGTTAGACAGAGTTTTCAAGCGGATGAAGAAACGTGCAGACGCTATCATCGAAGAGAGGCTGACAGAACAGCTTCCTAACTTGATAGCACTAGCTCTGAAGCATGCCGTGATACACAGTGTAACAGGTAACACGATGAACAGTTACGCAGTGGCATTGTTCCATGACAAGCGATTTGTCGGTTTCTACAGTTCTTATCTGGCATTGGGGAAGGCACCGACGCGAGTAACCTTGCAGAAGGGAGAGCGTTACGACTTGCCCTATTACTGGGGCGGTGACGCTGCAACAGGCTACACCGCACCGACAGGCGACAGAAGCTATTGGGGCCAGGAAGAGGCAGAGGACTTTGTCGGAACGCATTTTCCGTCAAAGAACGGCTGGGCTTACATATTAGTTGCAGCAGTAGACTATGCCAAGTATCTTGAAGCCAGGGGAACGGCAACAGTTCTCGGAGGATTACAAAACGAGCTTGAAGGCAGAGGGGCAAACGTCTCTGATATAAAATTTGGAAAGTAAAAAATAAGAATTATCTGATTCAGACCAAAGTTATTATTCTACCAAGTGCCAACGTCCGTGAGGATATTTGGCACTTTTTACGTTCTACGGCTTACACAAAAGGCCGTCAGAGTCATTTTGCAGTGTCAGGCGATAAACTACAAAGGGACAAAGAAAAACGCGCTCAGAGAACCCTTTTCCGTCTTTTCGCTTCAATCCTGCATGACTGAGACTGCAGCCCATCAGCGGCACCCTACAAAAAGAAAACCGCTAAGATCTTCGCAGACAGCAGCGGCAAAATACGAGTTGAAATTAATATGTGGTGAGATACTTACACTTTAACTAAATAGAGCGTCTGGACATCTTCAGCCCTAATGTCCCTTTTCGTCAAAGTCTTAAGCGTGACAGCCTCACTGTATTTGTATTTCATGGACTTGTCACCCTCAGACCGTATATAACCATCTTTGGCAAAGATAACACCCTTTACGCCTGTCAGGTTTTCTAATGCCCGGATTATTTGTGCTACACGGTCTGTCGGCTCAATAAAAAAGCCAACGACTTTTATCTTTTTTATTTTGACAATACTCTTAACGTTAAATTCGTCTTCCTTGGTGAAATTTGATTGCTTGCTCATAATTCATTTGTCGTTTTGTTTAAATTCTTTGATCTTCATCTTTTCTGTCTAATAACTTATGTTGTTCCAACTCTTTCAGGAACCACAGGCGATCGCCAATCTGGTCAACCGTGAACTCGTCACAGTCCTTGCAGTTCACCATCAGACGGAGAATAAAAGACTCCAGTTTTGCAATCTCTTCAAGAAATTCTTCTTTCCTCAAGTACGACTTGCTGAGGTCTATGCTACAACCGTTCAAACTTTGTTTTTCAAAATCACTGTTTTCCATAATGTTTAATTATTGATGTAACATTTTCATTTTATATCCTTCATGCATTACCGCAGTACGCCAATTGATAGGTGAGCCTTTACGCGAGAGCCAGTTCCTTCTTTCGTGATCGTCATAGAACTTTTCAGCGTTCAACCTGTCATATCCCTTGGATTTGGCAAAGTCTTCAATTTCTTGCAGGGTAGGCTTTTGAAAATTACTATTTCCCATATTTCCAATTGCTTTTATAATTCGATTTTATCTATCAATCATTATTCTTAATTTCTGCAGAAATTCCCGAGTTCCCGCCACCTGAAAGATAGCGTCTTTCTTTTCGTCTTCATATCCGCAACTGTCAGCAAGTGCAATATACTGCAAGGTCTCTGCAAGCCCCTCAATCCAAATAGTTATTATGTGTTTATCCTCAAAGAGCCTGTCTAAATTTATGTGCTCTTCCCCTGAAGGTCTCTCTTCACATGGGCGAGGGGCTTCGTCTGAGGCTTTATTGGCAGCATCTTCAAGTTGCTGGATGAAAGACAGAGCGTTTCCGATTTCTCGTTTGTCCGTCTCTGACCCATCCTGCATCAGAGAGATAATCACAGACCGCAAATCGGTAAGACTTGACTTGAAACTTTCTTTGTCGTAATTGTCCGACAAATCGACTACAAATTTTCTTGTTTCCATAATGTCTGTTATTCTGTTATTCAATTGTACGTTCTACCACATGACAAGCAGGGTAAAGCCTTTCACCTGTTCTATCGTCTCTTTCTTCTATGGCTTTCTCAGCACGTTTCTTAGTCTTGAACACTCTACAATAAACTTTTGTCTTTGGCAGGTCATCAACAATGAGATAGACTTTGTCGTCTCCTTTCGAGATTATTTCCGCGGAGTCTAACAGCAACTTTGCATGGCGATTAGACATGAAGTCATGCAGGCTGATTATAACAGACATCGGACTTATTGCCTTAAACGTGTGTAAACGACCAGTCTTGAAACAGTAGAAGAAATGCAGGATTTCACTCACCTTCAGTTTCTTAAACTCAACGGCAATGATACTTGCAAGTTCTTCAATCTGTCCTTTGGTTAGGTTTGCATTCCCAAATATTGCCAGGTTCACAATTTGGGCGCAAAGCCAAGTTTTTACTGCGTTCTTGCCATAGGTGAGGAAAACGTCATCAAGTGTAGGATAATCGTCTAAGACTGCTTTGCGAAAGTCTGACATCAGAACTTGTGCTTCTGGGCTTACCTTCATCAAAAAGGAATCCAAGTCCCCAAACCTTTCCTTAATAGCCTTGATACGCTCTGAACTTTCAAGGTTCCTCAAATACTTTTTGTTCGTTTCCATAAACTTAATTATTTAATTCTTTTGAAAATATTATACTAGTAGATGTGAAGTACCACTTCTTTGAGGTCATATTCGTCATAGGTAATGTAATGAGTCAGACCCAAGCCGTGACACAGCTCGATAAGCTCAGGCCATAGGAAGAGATTTGCACCCTTCTCTGCATTATAGATGTCAATACTCGGACCAACGATGTCTTCCTTGTTGAACTTGAAGTTAAACCTGTTGGAATGGTCTGACTTTTTGTTACCTTTGTAGCCGCGGTGCTCTCTGAGAACACGGGCTAACATCTGCAATTTCTTTAACTTATCCATATCGTTTTATTTTGGTGTAATTTAATCATCAAATGCCCCAAGCATGAGGGCAATAAGAATGGTTCCGAAGAACAGGATGCTTACACACGCCCTGATGGTGTCATCATTCAATCCCCATATGTACAAAATGGCCAGTGATATTGCAAAGCAGATTAAGAAACTAATCAGCGTTATTAGGCAGAAACTAATGATACTTTTTAAAGTCATAAATGTACTATTCAATATGTATAATAAGGGTATCATCATTGTCTAAGAGTTTATTTCTTCTTCCAGATTATAGATAGCATCTTCAATGTTATTTGCTGCATCTTTTAAAGCGGAGACCAAAACAGGCAAATTAGGCGCATCAGAATACTTCAAAAGATCACTTTGGATGCCTTTGAGTATGACAACATCTTTCTTCAATTTGGTATGCAGATCATTGATATTTTCTGCACTGGATTTTGTTTCTTTTTTTGCACTCATATCGATATTTTTTTTTCAAAATTCGTTCGCAAAATTACTCTTTTCGTTTCATTAATGCCAACTTGTTAGTAAATGTGGGTAAATGTGTTTACCGCCATTTACTGAACCGTCCTATCTTCTGTTGAAATCATTCCCTAACGTCACAAGGTTCAACAATGTATTTCCTTTGGTCGCTCTCGTAGTTATACCATTTCTGATAGCGGGCGCACGTTTCTTCGGCCTTTTCCTTGGTGCCAAGGCTGATGATGAATCGACGGCCTTTGCTCACCTCCCAGACGTACCACTTGCATTCTTCTGGCTTCCACATGTCGCGATAGTCTGGATCGATAATGAAGAGCTGTCCTTTATCGTACACCTTGCGCCCTCCATGATAGGAGTCATCAAACTTTTCCCAGCGGTTTAGCTGGTCGTTGAACACCTCGAAGCCCACACGACGCTCAAAGGTTGCGTTTTCGTCCATAAACTTGCGGGCTTCGGTGAATGTCATTTGTCCATCGAATATCAACTCCTTTGGGCAGTAGCGGTAAATTTTGAATAGATGCTTTTCCATATCCTATAAGCTTTGAATCACAATAAAACTAAAGCGAAGACCCGAACCGGTGGAGTCAGCACCGGAACGAGTCTTCTTACCTAATTAGGTTATATGTCCCTTTTGTGTTCGTCTGACTCCCAAACACGGTGCAAAGATATAAGTAAAATCTAATATTCTCAAACAAAAGCATAAGAAAAATCTAATATTTAACCATTATACACAAATATAAGTAATTTCTAAATACTTTTTAACAAAATATTAGTAATTAGTTATATTTTACTTATATGTTTGGCTGTTAAAAAAATATATAGTACCTTTGCGCCATCTTATTATATTAGAAAATACTTATATTGTATGGAATCAATAAAGGATGTTATAAAGGCCAAAGGCTTCACCCTGGAGCAGGTTGCTTCACAGATGGAGAGTAAGAACGGCGGGAAAGGAATCACACAGTCAGCACTTACGCAAATGCTGAATGGCAACCCATCTATTTCTAGAGTCAAGGAAATAGCTAAGATCATTGGCGTTACCGTTTCCGAACTTGTTGGAGATGCTCCTGCAAGATACGGCGAAGTTTCGGCCACGGTCATTACTTGCCCTCACTGCCATAAAGATATTATTCTGAGTATTGACGAATGCAATTATCAGGAAGAGGAAGACGGTCCCTCAAGTCTAAATATAGATGTTAAAAGTTAAATATCACTTTGGATTCTTTGACGTTCATGGATTTAGATGAGGCCACAATAGATGACATAAGAGAACTTCGCCCAGATTTGTATCAGGAAATCGTCGAAGATGTGCTGATGGGGTCATTTGCCGGAAGAACTGACGAAGTATTCAATATCGTTGTTCCTGCAATTAATGAGATGCGTAGTGAAATTGCCGATATCACAGAACAGTTAAAACACAGCCTTGAATCCATTGTCGAAAAGGAAGCAAGGGCGAGGTTTAAGAAACTCATGCAGGATATTGAAAAGGCAACAGTATATAGAAATGTGTGGCGTGAGAAACAAAAAAGAGCCATAATCGAAGAGTTTTTATCTTCTTTGGAGAAAAACGACGAATCTGCAAAAAGAAAAGTGCGTAAAGTTTCTGTCAAGCCGGAAACACATGTAGAGACCACCAACAAAAAGAATATGAAACGGCCTATTATAAAGAAGGATACTGACATAGGAGGGCGTGAAGAAATAAAAGTGGGAGATATTGTTCTATATAATGGGAATCAGTATTCTGTCGTAGATATTACAAGAAAATACGGAATCTGCAAACTTCTTATCAAAGACAGTAATGGAAGGTCATTCACCTTGAAGGATTATGATGTTACTAAAAACTTGACACATGAATGATTTAGCGAAATATACTTGGTGTTTCTTCCTTGCCGCATTGACACTTGGCATCTGGACGATACCAATAGCTATTGTCCTGGTCATTGTCAATCTCTGGCTTATCAAGAAACACCCTGAATGGTACAAATAGAAAACGGTATCATTCTGCAAAATACAATAATATAACAAAGGTAATCAAAAAAACGGCAGAGGGTTTGCTTCATTCTGGGATTTTTTGTACCTTTGCACACAAAAGCTTATCTTATAAGCTTTGAATCACAATGTAGGTTGCTGTCTGTGAAGATGGCAACCGTTTTTTTTGTAGGATATAGTTGCAAAACACGTCGATTCAGAGGATGTCGCAAAACGCGACACCCCATGCGTCACGTTTCGCTACACATGGTGTAACGTTTCGTTACGCCCTCTTCGCAGCAATGGTCACTAACATATGTCATGTTTTGCTATACCATCATAGCGAGGGGAGAAGAATGCACCGAAATCTAGACAGTTTCTAAGGTTTTTTGTGACCTAAATGTGACCAAAAAACAAATTTTCCCAGCAAAAGAAAATCCGCTAAATTACTTATTTTTAGCAACTTAGCGGAAATCTTATCATTTCTTTTTGTGATTCCGTCGGGATTCGAACCCGAGACCCACAGCTTAGAAGGCTGTTGCTCTATCCAGCTGAGCTACGGAACCCCAAAATGCGAAATTTCGGCTGCAAAGGTACTAAAAAAATATGAAACACCACGCAGATTCCAAAGAATTTTTCTTCTACTTCTGCTTTTTGCCGCGAATGACACACTTATCTCGTGATGCGAATCCAATCAGCATCCAACCAACCGCGGTCACTCTTGGGATTAGTTTCTGCGGCTACAAAGCCAAACTTGGCACCAATCCACTTGCCTTGCCGCATCTCGTACTGTCGTCCGCAGTCATTGAATTTCTTGCCGTTCTGACTCCAGGCAAAGCTGACCATCGGCTTTCCACCATGAGCCTGTCCAGCCTCAGCATTGCTGACAGTCACCCGCAGGTAGATATCCTCATGGATGCCGGGCTTGTAGTCTATCTTGTCCTCGGCAGTGGGTTTCAAGGTTGCCACCAGTTCATCCTGCTGGGCATTACCCTTGTCGGCCTTTTCGCAGGTCAGCAATAGCAGTTGGAACTCCTTCCCTACCCGCTTCACTACCAGTGCCTGATAGCTGAGGCCCATCATGATGAGACCACCGAACTGGCCATCGGCCTTCGATGTCATGCGCACCTTCGCTGTGACGGTAAACTGGTCGGAGGGAGTCTTCTGAAGCAGCATGTTGGGTACGAGCCAGAGGTTTTTGGAGGTTTCAGGCTGTTTGTAAGTGTAGATGCGGAAGGTTCCGAAAGCGGTAGGTACGCCGAACTTCTCGTCGTAGTTGGCCTGCCACTGCCACTGCTTGCCCATGGCGGGAGCATTGAACTCGTCGCTCTCAACAGGATTGACGATGACAGAGCTGGACGACTGAGGCTTTTTGAAAGTGGTGACAGGCTGCCCTTTTTTACCCATCATGGGCCAGCCGGTGCTCCAGTCGACAGGATTCAGGTGTACCACACGCCCGTAGGCTTCCTTGTCCTGGAAATGGATGAACCAGTCTTCACCATATTTATTATGTACCCAGGCTCCCTGGTGAGGACCGTTGATAGCGGTCTTGCCCTGCGCCAGCACAATCTTATGCTCGTATGGGCCGTATGGTGACTTAGACCGCATGGCCAACTGAAAGCCCTCGGGTACGCCGCCAGCCGGACACATAATCCAGTACCAGCCGTCGCGCTTGTAGAACTTAGGGCCTTCGCAAGTACGATTCTCTGTACCATTGCCATCAAAGACGATGACGGGCTGGCCAATGGGCCTCGTACCATCAGCCGACATCTCGCGGACGGTGAGCACCGAGGCAAACTTGGAGCGCGAGTTAGCCCAGCCATTCACCAGATAGCAACGGCCATCCTCGTCCCATAAAGGTGTGGTGTCAATATATCCCTCGCCAGGGATGACACAGACTGGCAGCTCCCACTCACCGGCAGGGTCACCATGCTTCGTCTTTACCATCATGACACCAAAGTCGGGATCGCCCCAGTAGATATAGTACTCACCATTGTGGTAGCGAATGCTGGGTGCCCATACGCCATTGCCGTGCTGGGGGATGTTGAAATGTTCAATGAGTTTGTTGTTGCCGGTATAGAGTTTTTTGAGTGCATAGTTGACGATTTCCCAGTTCACCAGGTCCTTCGAGTGCAAGATGGGAAGTCCGGGCGAACATTGGAAAGATGACGCCGTCATGTAGTAGTCCTCGCCGGAGGGTCCCACGCAGACGTCAGGGTCGGAGTAGTCAGCATTGATGACGGGATTGGTGTAAGTGCCGTCGCCATTGTCGGGCGACCATACCTCTGATTTGTACTGGGCAGAGGCCATCATCGGCACGACTGCCAGCAACATGCTTAGTAATTCTTTCATAGTCGTTGTATTCGTAGTTTGTAATTGTCTTTTTCATATATGACGCGCATCACCTTGATGATGTCATCATTCTGCGGCGATATCGCTAATGCCACGTGGCCCATGGTGCGACGCAGGTTCATCTCGACACAGGGATGGAGGAGGCTCGGAACTTGGGACTTGGCACCCGAGGCTTTCACCACCATCATGTCGATGCCGAAAGGTCCGCGATAGTCCCCCAGTTCCAGCGTGGTGATGACAGCATCGCGTACATCGTCCAACAGCGACAGGGACACATAACGTCCTATCATTTCACGTTTTGTCTGCTCGGTGGCGAGGATGTTGCCGATGTAGGCTCCGTTGGCCGTATGGAACAGCGACAGACCGAGATAGCGGATGCCGTCGTCGGTGGCCTCGAACTCCATGCCGAAGTCCCTGACCTTCTGGTAAAAAGGTTCCACCATGACGCTGCCCTGCGAGGCGACGACATTGCGGAACCAGCTGGCCTGACAGGCAAAAGGCGTGCGCTCGACAGACAGGAAGCGCAGTCCGCGCCCGCTGGACGACCAGGGGGCTTTCATCACCACCTGTCCATAGCGCTGCAGCAGCTGCTCCACTTCCTGCGGTTCGCGGCACTCAAACGACTCACCCACAGTCCCCTCCTGCTGCAGCCTTGGCAGCAGCAGGGCAGCGGTACGACGATGCGACAGCTGCCGGACCAATTCCAAATACTCGTCCGACGGCAGCAGGCTTTCAGCGATGCCCTTTCGTTTCAGTGCTGCCCGCAAGGCCAAATCCCAGCCCCATGGTTCTATACGTGTTATCGGCTGTTTGAAAGTATGGCATTTGCTACTTGCAAACAAGATGTTTCTGCTTTGTAAATATGATGTTTGCAAGGCACAAGTAACACGTTTACTCAGGCGATTGTAGGCTTTCTGTGCCGACTCTTCGTGTTCCACCCACACGACATCCCCATCCTCTGCCCACAGAGCCGGCAGGAAACCGAGGTTTGCACGCAACTGACGCCCGGCATGGGGAGCGGTGAAATTGGCCAGATGGCTGGCCAGGGCAATATCGTGTTCGGGATTAAAGATGTGTAATGTCATCGTCGTATTGTTTTGGTCTGTTGGTGGCAGCGCTGTTATTTGCTGACACGCTGGTGCTTGATGATGCTGTAAGCAGCATAGAGTCCCAGTTCTCCGGCCTTCGACAGGTCGCTGACAGCCTCTTCCTGGCGTTTGGAGGCCATGTGTACCAGTCCGCGGTTGTACCACGCTTCGGCCAAGTTGGGATCCAGCTCAATGCTACGGGTGTAATCCTCTATGGCATGCAGGTAGTCGTGACGCTCAGCATAGACATTGCCCCGGTTGTAGTAGAGGTAGGCATTTTCGCCATAGCGGATGGCATCGGTCAGGTCGCTAAGGACATTGGCCGTCAACATCTTCACGTCGGTACCTTGTGAAGCATTGAACTTATTCATCCGCGACTGACAGACAGCACGCTGCCAGTAGGCAATGGAGGAAGTGGAGTCGGTCTGCAGATAGGTGGAGAGGTCGTCAATGGCACTCTCGTAGTTCTGTATGACGCTATAGGCAATGGCCCGGCGCAGCAGCAGCGGCTGTGCCTGCTGAATGGTGCGCGTGCGGTCGATGTCAGCACTAAGGTTGTCAAGGCGTACAAAGTATCGCTGAGTGGCAGCTTCGCCGAGTGTCGGCAGGCTGCAGGCAATATGCAGCTGGCAGTCGGCAGGCAGCGTATGGTTGAGGGAATCCACCTGTCGATCGTAGGCGATATACTGCTTGACAGTGCTGAACTGTCGCTCGGTCGTCAGCATATACATCGGCATATAGTCCATACCGACGCGGCGGTTTTGGACACGTCCGCGATAATCGCTCTGATATTCGTGTCCTATCTCCTGTTCGTCGGCAACAGCCAGCTGGTTGTACTTCTCGATATCGTCATCGCTGCGCTTGCGCATCTGCTTCTTCGACAGTCGGGGCTGTTTGCCGTAGCGTTTGTCTATCTGCGCCTTCAGGATGCGGAACTCATCCAACTCGGCCTGCTTGGTCATGCCCAACTTCCTGTAGCACTGGGCACGCTGATGCAGACCCGTCCAGAAGTTAGGATATTGCTCGATGACCTTCGTGTAGTCGCGGATGGCAGCACGGGGATTACCCGTCTGCTCCAACAGCAGGGCACGGTTGTAGAGTGCCATGAGGTTGTCGGGTTCCAGGCGCAGCACGAAGTCGAAGTCGGTGATGGCGCGGTTGTCATCGCCCACCTGGGCACGCAGCAAACCGCGGTTATAGTGTCCTAAGAAGTTGTTGGGTTCGAAGTCGAGGGCGGTATCATAGTCTGCCATAGCTCCGCGCAGGTTGCTCTGGTTGAAACGCGCCAAGGCACGGTTGATATAGAGGCCGGCATTCTTGGGCAACAGGTGGATGGCCTTGTCAAGGTATTCTTCCCCCTCCTTCCACTGGCTACGGGCCAGGCTGATGACAGCTCGCTGTGCCCACGTGTTACCATCGTAGGCATCGAGTTGCAGACTCTTGTCCAGCGATGAGATGGCTTGGGTCGTGTCCGTCTTCAGCAGATAGGCCTCAGCCTGCATGGCAAAGACACGGGCATTCTTGCTCCAGCGCACAGCCATGGTGTCGAGATCTGCCAGTGCCCCATCGTAGTCCTTCTGCTGGATGCGGCAGAGGGCGCGATTGTGCCATAGAGTCTGTCCCTCAGGGTCATAGCGAAGGGCGGCATTATAGTCCTCGATGGCAGCAGCATAGTTCTTCTGCTGGATGCGACAGAGCCCACGCAACTCATAGATGCCCGTCACATAGGGATTGCGGTGGATGGCTTCAGTGCAGTCGTTCTCTGCCCCGACGTAATCGTCCAGATAGTATTTGGCAATGCCGCGATAAAACCAAGGCTCGTAAAGATAGGGTCTGGCATTGATGACCTGGTTGAAGTACTGGATGGAGAGCACATAGTCCTCATAGTAGAGGGCCGAGCGTCCGATAGTTAGCAGACGGTTCGTATTGAACTGGGCAAAGGCTCGCTGTGAGCTAAATATAAAATAAAAAAGAAAAAAGAAAAAACTAACAAGCCGCATCCATCGCCACTTATTTGAGCAAAGATCTATCATCCTCAGACTTGTCATTTAGATTCCTTTATGCTTTTTATTTTTTATATATTATTTAGCCCGCAAGGGCGCTTTTGTTTTGTAACCGCAACGGTAGCGGCCCAGCGTCAGCGATTTCAGCTTGCTCTTGATGAGCTGTTTACGCAAGGGAGAGATGTGGTCGATAAACATCTTGCCGTCCAGATGGTCGAACTCATGCTGCATGACACGGGCCAGATAACCTTCTATCCACTCGTCGTGATGCTGGAACTGCTCGTCGTCCCATTCCACATGGATACGGGTGGGGCGCACCACCTTCTCGTGGATGGCAGGCAGCGACAGGCATCCTTCCTCGGAAGTGTCGGTCTTGCTGTCGTCATATTCCACGATGTGTGGATTGATGTAGACCTGACGGAAGCCCTTGTACTCGGGCATGTCTTCGCTGAGCACGTCCAGGTCGATGACTGACAGACGGATGGCACGGCCTATCTGGGGTGCAGCCAGTCCGATGCCATCGCTCTCAGCCAGCGTCTCCCACATGTCATCAATCAGCTGCTTCAGTTCTGGATAGTCGGGTGTGATATCCTCTGCCACCTTACGCAGGACAGGCTGCCCATATATATAAATAGGTAATATCATTGAGATTTGTCTATTTACGGTTTGACTATTTACAATTTGCGTGAACGCATATAATCCTCTAAGATAATGGTAGCACTGATCTCGTCCACCAGTGCCTTGTCCTGACGGGCTTTCTTCTTCAGGCCAGCATCCAGTATGACCTGATGAGCCAGCACCGAAGTGAAACGCTCGTCATAATATTCGATAGGGATGGATGGCATCGCTTTCTTCCAGCGGTTGACAAACTGCTGCACACGCGCCAGGTTCTCACTGGGCTGGCCGTTAGGCTGGCGGGGCTCACCGATGACAATGAGTTCTACCGGTTCACGTCCGACATACGCCGTCAGAAAGTCGAAGAGTTCATGAGTAGCAACAGTCGCCAACCCACCAGCTATCAGCTGTAGCGGGTCGGTGACTGCCAGTCCGGTTCGTTTCTTACCGTAATCTATAGAAAGAATGCGTGCCACAACAGCTGCTTATTTCGCGTAGAGCAGCCAGGCACCGGGATACTGTGTCTGAAGGTTGTCACGGCTTGCAGCAGCCTCGGCTTTGGTGTCGAAGGTGGTAGCTACCACACGATACATAGCTGGCTGAACGGCAGAATTGAGCACAATCTGTGCATTATAACCAGCAGCCCTGAGAGTCTGCTGCAGTCCCTCGGCATTGAAAATCTGCGAGAATGAACCGACCACAACGCTGAAGTTCTTCAGACCAGTTCCGTTCACCACAGTCACAGACTCCTGACGTACTTTCACGTTATCGGAGTTGTCAAGAACTCTCGTATTGTTAGCGGCTTTTTCCTGCAGGGGAACTACCACATTCTGCTCAGCAACTTCTTGTGACTGGGTAGCGCGCTCTGCAGCTTCGCGCTCCTGAGCCTTCAGATAACGCTGTCTGTAAGCACTTTCTTGTGACTTGCAACTTGTGAAAACCATGGCTGCGCAAATACCTGCGCAAAGTACAACATACTTGTTCATAATTTCAGTTCTTTATTGATGTAATTAAAGTAAATAATCCATTTGTTGCCGCGAAATTACAAAATATCGCGCAAATAGGGAGAAAAAAACTGCATAAAGTTTGTTAATTTGGAAAACTTTCCGTATATTTGCCTGCTGAAAAACGTTTAACTCAACAAAAAATACAATTATGAAGACATTAGGTTATTTAGGTGCATTCTTCGGCGGAACCATCGCTGGAGCAGTTTTAGGTCTGTTGATTGCCCCCGAAAAAGGAGCTGACACTCGTAGTAAAATTACTGATACCATCGATGATTTCATGAAAAAGCATAATATCAAGTTGAGCCGTAAGGAAGTCAGCGATCTCGTCGATGACATCGCAGAAGCCGCTCCCGAAGTTGAAGCGTAGAACGGTGAACATGCTCAGTAGTGACAAGAACGTCGAGACGATAGCTCAGCTGATAGAGATTGTCAAACATTACCTCGGGCTTCAGAAAGAATATCTGAAGCTTGACATCATAGACAAACTCGTACGTCTGCTGACAGCTATCGCCTTGTTTATTGTGTTCTTCCTTATTGTCATAGCTGTGGTGACGTACTGCTCGTTTGGCATCGCTTACTGGCTCTCCGAATATATTGGCTATGCAGCAGCATTCTTCACCATCGGATTCTTCCATTTCCTCATTCTGCTGCTGTTTGTGGCTTTCCGCAAACCGCTCATCCAAAAACCACTCATCCGTTTCTTGGCTAATTTGTTAATGAGTTGACGTCTATGTTTCCCATCAGAACTACCGAAAAGAAATATCACTCACTGGAGGAAATCCAGCAGCGCAAGGAAGAACTTGCCGCTGACATCCAGAAGGACAACGACAAGTTCGGAACCCTATGGAACGGACTCATCACCCCTCGTGAGGCTACCACAAAAGGTGAATGGGTGGCTGGACTCATTGCCAATAGCGTCACCGCCATTGACGCTTTTCTGTTGGTTCGTAAGCTGATGAAAAACTACGGACAGTTCTTCAGAAGAAAGAAACATTAAACGCCTATTCTTAACGCAAAGTAAGGAACATCAGGCATGGAATACCTGAAGATTTTTACGCAACTCATTGCTGCCGAGTTGCATTTACCAGAACCTGGCGTAGAGAACACGCTGAAACTTCTTGACGAGGGCTGCACCATTCCCTTTATCTCACGATATCGCAAGGAACGTACCGGCGGGCTGGACGAGGTGCAGATTGCTGCCATCAGCGACCGTGCTGAACAGTTGCAGGAGATAGCCAAGCGTAAGACCACCGTTGTGAACACCATTACCGAACAGGGCAAGATGACTGCTGAACTGCAAAAGCGCATCGACGACTGTTGGGAGATGACGACGCTGGAGGATATCTACCTGCCTTATAAGCCCAAGCGCCGCACACGTGCACAGATAGCCCGTGAGCAGGGTTTGGAGCCTCTGGCAACAATGCTGATGATGCAACGCGAACCCCATCCTGAACGTGCTGCACGTTCTCAATTATCAATTCTCAATTCTCAATTAAGCGTCGAAGACGCTCTTCGTGGTGCCCAGGACATCATTGCCGAACAAGTGAGTGAAGACGAGCGCAGCCGCAACACAGTACGCAGCGCCTTCCGACGTGAGGCCTTCATCGTGTCAAAAGCCGTCAAGAGCAAAAAGGATAGTGACGAAGCCCAGAAATACAGCGACTACTTCGACTGGGAAGAACCGCTGAAGCGCTGCTCCAGCCACCGTCTGCTGGCCATGCGCCGCGGCGAGAGCGAGGGCATTCTCCGCGTTAGCATCACCATTGACGACGACGAGGCCGTCAACCGACTACAGCGTAGCTATGTCAGGGGACATGGTGCCTGTCAGCGTCTGGTGGCTGAAGCCGTGGAAGACGGATACAAGCGCCTGCTGTTGCCAAGCATCGAAACCGAGTTCAGTAACCTCAGTAAACAGCGTGCCGACGACGAGGCTATCCGCGTCTTTGCTGAGAATCTACGCCAACTGCTACTGTCGGCACCTCTGGGACAAAAGCGCGTCATGGGTATCGACCCGGGATTCCGCACAGGTTGTAAGGTGGTTTGTTTAGATGGCCAAGGCAACCTTTTGCACCATGAAGCCATCTTCCCCCACCCTCCTGTGAACCACCGCATGCAAGCCAGCATCCATCTACAGCAGATGATTGCCGACTACAAAATTGAAGCTATCGCCATTGGCAACGGAACCGCCAGTCGTGAGACCAAGGAGTTTGTGGAGGAAGCGTTTAGCAGCCAGAAACCCAAAATATTTGTAGTCAGCGAGGACGGTGCTTCGGTCTATTCGGCATCGAAGGCGGCGCGTGATGAATTTCCCGACGAAGACGTCACCGTGCGCGGAGCTGTATCCATAGGCAGGAGACTGATGGACCCGCTGGCGGAACTGGTCAAGATAGACCCCAAGAGCATCGGTGTGGGACAATACCAGCACGACGTAGACCAAACTAAGCTCAAGCACTCGCTCGACCAGACGGTGGAGAGTTGTGTCAATCTGGTGGGTGTCAACCTCAACACCGCCTCACAACACCTGCTGACTTACGTCAGCGGACTAGGTCCGGCATTGGCACAGAACATTGTGGATTACCGCACGACACACGGAGCCTTCACCAGCCGTGCACAGTTAAAGAAAGTGCCCCGGTTGGGGCCTGCCGCCTACCAACAATGTGCAGGATTCCTACGCATTCCCGATGCAAAGAATCCATTAGATAATAGCGCCGTCCACCCCGAGAGCTATGCCGTGGTGGAACAGATGGCCAAGGACTGCCAGTGTACGGTAGCCGAACTGATAAGCCAGAAAGAAACCCGCGAACAGATAGATATCCGGCGCTATGTCACCGGCGACATCGGACTGCCCACGCTTACCGACATCATGAAGGAGCTGGAGAAACCTGGTCGCGACCCACGCGAACAAATTGAGGAGTTTGAGTTCGATGCCTCCGTACAGACCATTGACGACTTGCATGAGGGCATGGTGCTGCCCGGCATCGTGACCAACATCACTAATTTCGGTGCCTTTGTCGACATCGGTGTCCATCAGGACGGACTGGTACACGTCTCACAACTGGCCAACCGCTATGTCAGCGACCCCACGCAGGTGGTCCGTCTGCACCAGCATGTCCGGGTACGCGTTATCGGCGTTGACGTACGCCGTCAACGCATATCACTATCCATGAAGAATGTTTAGTCGGTATAGGCATCATCGCCTATGAGTTCGCGGGCACCAATGGTCATCTTCCGCAAATCATAGTAGGAGCCGTTATAGATGTTGAAGTCAACATACCCCTTGATGCCCGGCAGGCGTCCCACATCGGTATGCTGCCAAAACTTCCAAGGGCCCTTGTACTCTACCTCCTCCACATAGTAATGGGCTATCCAATAGGGGTAAGGATCAAAGGCAGCATCGTCGAGGTATTTCATCTTAAATTTATAATAGGTATATATGATAGGTTTTACACCATAGTGCTGCTCCACGATTTGGAGCCATTGCAGGACACTTTTCTGGAAATCTTCGTCAGACTGCTTTTCGGGTTTGTATTCCACATCAAGCACAGGCGGCAGGTCGCCATTTTCCAACTCGACATTCCGGATAAAGAACTCAGCCTGGTCCTTGGCTGGCGAATGGACACTATAGAAGTGATAGGCTCCCCGTGTAAAGCCGTATTCACGAGCCTGGTAGAAATTGTCAATGAAGTTTTCGTCCACTCTGGTAGCACCCTCAGTAGCCTTAATCATAATGAAACGCACAGGGAACTTGTCGATGACCCCCTCATCTTTCAGTTGCTGCCAGTTGATTTTTCCCTGATGATGACTGATGTCGATACCGTGAATCTCATAGCCCTCGGGATAACTTATATCACCATAGAGAGCCCGGAAACGGAATCCAAAAGGGCTGACGAAAAAATAATAGAAGAAAAAGACATAGACAGCAACTATGATAGCACCTCCTGCCCACCATGCCCAACCAGGCAAGTGTTGCAGAAGACGAATAAAGACATTCGGACGCCGATGCGGCACAGGGCTTGTACGGCGTCCGGATGTCTGTCTTTTATGCGTGGTTCTCTTGGTGGGCATTAGTTACTTTGCCTGTTCAAGAGCCAGCGTTATGGTCGGCTGGTCGCAAACCTCCGTGGGTCCCCAGTACTGGATGGGGCCAGGATAGGTGTAGCAGGTCTCACGAGCCCACTTGTCACGCTGGGCAGCAAATGTCTTGAAGGGAGCACCGTCGAGTTCAACCAATGCCTTGCGGATAACGGGCTTCATCTCGCCATTACGACGTTCCATGTTCATCATCATGGTGATGGGCACACCACCGGCAATCCACTGGTCGGCAGGCTTGGTGGTATTCTTCACGATAGCCATATAGCCCGTCTTGCCATTGGCAATGAGCTGGGCTGCACTCGTACCCAGGGCGTAGCAGTAGTCGGCATCGTAGTTGGAAGGAGCAGCACAACGTCCCTCATAGCCGAAGAAGTGGTGCTGAGTACCAAACTTTCCTTTGTATGTACCAGCCTTCTTCATCTTCTCCAATTTCTGGGCAACCATCGTAGAGAGCAGCTTCTCGGTCTCAATGAGTGACACCTGCACATTGCCGTGAGGATCGCGGTCGAGAGCCAGCTGGCGGGCAACACCCGTGGGCAGCGAGTTGAAGACGGCTAAGTTCTCAGGTGTCAGATGAGCCTTGGCAAAGTCAATCTGCTCAGTACGTCCCATCTCCTTCACCTCTGGCAATGCCAATACGTCGTTAAGCTGGGCAATGAGCTTCTTGATGGCGGGAATGAACTCGATGACACCCTCAGGAATGATAACAGTACCGAAGTTGTTGCCGTCGGCAGCACGAGCAGCTACGGCATCAGCAATGTAAGTCACGATATCATCAAGACTCATGGCCTTGGCCTCTATCTCTTCCGAAATCAGACAGATGTTGGGCTGTGTCTGCAGGGCGCACTCCAGAGCAATGTGAGAAGCCGAACGACCCATCACCTTGATGAAGTGCCAGTACTTACGGGCTGAGTTACAGTCGCGCTCTATGTTACCAATGAGTTCTGAATAGGTCTTACAAGCGGTATCGAAACCGAAAGAGGTCTCAATCTGCTCGTTCTTCAGGTCACCGTCAATAGTCTTGGGACAACCGATAACCTGCACACCATAGTTCTTGGCAGCATAATACTCAGCCAGCACACAGGCGTTTGTGTTGGAGTCGTCACCACCGATAATGACGATAGCCTTGATATCGAGTTCGCGAATAATCTCAAGACCTTTCTCGAACTGGTCAACCTTTTCGAGTTTGGTACGGCCAGAACCAATCATGTCGAAACCACCCGTGTTACGATACTGGTCGATAATCTCCTTGGTGAGTTCCATGTAGTTGTGGTCAACCAAGCCGCCAGGACCCAGGATGAAGCCGTAGAGACGGTTTTCGGGGTTGAGCTTCTTGACATGGTCGAAGAGACCGGTAATGACGTTGTGACCGCCAGGAGCCTGACCGCCAGAGAGGATGATACCCACGTTCAGCTTCTTGTTAATAGCCTCAGTAGCGGGTTCGAACTCTACGATGGGCATACCATAGGTATTGGGGAACAGTTTCTTGATTTCTTCCTGATCACCGACACTCTGGGTAGCCTTACCTTCTTTGATCTTCACAGCACCCTGCAGAGCCTTTGGCAGTTTGGGCTGATAAGCGGATCTCGCAATTTGCAATGCACTTTTTTCCATACTTTTTTATCAGTTAATAAGTGAATGATTTTACTTTTGGAATGCAAAAATAATCTTTTTCTGTGAGAAAAGAGAAAGAAATGAGCCTTTTTAAGTTTTTTTTTTGAAGAAAGTGTCGGAATATGGAAAATATTTTGTATCTTTGACCTTCGAAACAATAAACTTATACAAATAGGAGGAGTTTTTATGACAAACAAAAGAACATTAAAAAAGAGTATTAAGCTGATTTGTGAGGAATTGTTCGCCGAGGCCATAGCCGCATCACTTTACAGAGGTGAGGAACATCAAAAAAACGCTGAAGCTGTACTGTTCAGCATCATTCGCATGCAAAACGACTTTACTGCCCGCATCTCGCATCCAGAGCCAGGAATGGCAGCCAAATCCTTTTACCGCAACTTGCGTGAGGATTTCATCGCTCAGACCAGCGAGCTCATCGACCAAATCAATAATCTGTAACAAAGAAATATGTGGAAATCATTTTGTAACTGGTTGCTGTGCAAACGCATGGGATGGACGATGGAAGTGACAGAGTCCATTCCTGATAAAGCCATCATTTGTCTGGCGCCGCATACCAGCAACTGGGACTTTCTGATAGGACAGCTATATAGCAGAGCCGTAGGTATGAGAAGCAACTTCTTGATGAAGAAAGAATGGTTTTTCTGGCCTCTTGGCCCCATCTTCCGCAATATGGGAGGTATACCCGTATGGCGTAGCAAGAAAACCAGCATGACGGACAATCTGGCTGCCACGGCCCGTCAGCTGAACCACTTCCTGCTATGTATCACCCCGGAAGGTACCCGTTCGGCCAATCCCGAATGGAAAAAAGGCTTTTACTATATTGCGCAAAAAGCAGAAATACCCATCCTGCTTTTTGGTGTCGACTATGAGAAAAAACTCATCCGTTGCAGCAAGACTGTAATTCCGAATGGCGATATCGATGCACAGATACGCGAAATCAAGTTGTACTTCAAAGACTTCAAGGGCAAGAAACCCGAGAACTTTGCTTTAGGTGAGGTATAAAAATGCGGAGACTCTCACTATACATATTTATATTATGTTTGGCAGCAGGTACCAGCCAGGCTCTGGCACAAACAGCAAAAGACGAAGCCAGGCTGAAAGAAAACCTGCAGAAATACTTCAGCAAATACAAGCCCAAAGGTACACGGCTCACCGAACAGCCCAGATTGACAGGCTGTCAGGTAGACAACAAAGCCCGTACGCTTGTCATCACAGCCGATGAATATTTTGCCGCCCAAGAATTCACGCCTGAGATTACAGCACACATCTACAAAAAGATTAAAGGCGAACTGCCTAAAGTATATCGCGACTACATGCTAACGGTCATGACCAACGGCATGACCATTGACGAACTGATACCCAACCGGCTATCGAAGAATGCCGACAAGTCTCGTCTGTGGGGCAACATCAATTATGATGGAGCACCGTGGGTCAAGAACATCTCGCAACCCCATAAGGTAACACACGGTCTGCAAGGCCGTCATCTTTCACTTTGGGCCAGCCACGGACGCTTTTACGACCAGAAGAAAGGTCTGTGGCGCTGGCAGCGTCCCAACCTGTTCGGTACGACGGAAGACCTCTTTACACAAACCATCGTCATTCCCTACCTCATTCCCATGCTGGAAAATGCCGGTGCTGTCGTCTTCACCCCACGTGAGCGTGACTGGCAGACGGAGGAGGTTATCGTAGACAACGACGGACCAAAACGCAACTACATCGAAGTTACCAATCACGGCAAGTGGCAACAGGCTCCTTATCAAGGTTTTGCTTTCCATCAAGGAACCTACAGCGACCAGGAGAACCCCTTCGAGGCTGGCACCGTTCGCATGACGAACACTACCAGCAGCAAGTCGCGCTATTCGGTGGCTACCTATCAGCCTGACTTCCGCAAGGCTGGCCGTTATGCCGTCTATGTCAGCTATCAGACGCTCCCCAACAGCGTTGACGATGCACTTTATACCGTATGGCATCGTGGCGAGTGTACCCAGTTCCGGGTCAACCAGCAGATGGGTGGCAGCACATGGGTATACTTGGGCACTTTCGACTTTGATGCTGGCTATAGCGAATTCAACCGTGTTACCCTCTCGAACCAAAGCGACCATCACGGAGTCGTGACAACCGATGCCGTCCGTTTTGGAGGCGGCATGGGCAACATCCAGCGTTTCGGCAAGACCAGCGGTATGCCCCGGGCACTGGAGGGAGCCCGCTACTATGCCCAATGGGCCGGCATGCCTTACTCCGTCTACAGCAGCAAGAACGGACAGGACGACTATGGTGATGACATCAATGTGCGTTCACACATGACCAACCTGTTAGGCGGTGGCTCTTGCTACATGCCCAACATAGAAGGGCGCAAGGTACCTATTGAATTGTCGCTGGCTATACATAGTGATGCCGGCTATGCCCGCGACGGCGTAGGAATCATCGGCTCATTATCCATCTGTACCACAGGATTCCACGACGGTAAACTCGATGCTGGGGTTTCACGTATGGCATCACGCGACCTGGCAGATGCACTCCTTTCCAATGAACTGCTGGATATCAAATATAAATATGGTAACTGGAGCAGACGCGAGCTTTTCGACCGTAATTACTCCGAGACACGTCTGCCCGAGGTGCCCAGCGCCATCCTCGAAACCATGTCACACCAGAATTTCCCGGATATGCGCTATGGTCAGGACCCCAACTTCCGTTTCACGCTTGCGCGATCTATATACAAGACGCTGTTACGCTATGTCAACGACCAGCATGGCACATCCTATATGATAGCTCCCCTGGCTCCCAACCGCTTCCGCATCGAGTTCAAAGGCAAGGATGAAATACGTCTCAGCTGGGATGCCGTCAACGATCCACAGGAGCCAACGTCCAAGCCAACAGGCTATATTCTCTATACCGCCGTCGGACAAGCCGATTTCGACAATGGCACCTATATCCGTTCCAAGAACAGCTACGACATGCAGTTGGAACCTAATCTGCTCTATCATTTCAAGGTGGTAGCAGTCAACCGGGGTGGTTGCAGTTTCCCCACAGAGGTACTGTCAGCACAATATTCCCCGAAAGCCACAAAAACAATCCTCATTGTCAACGGTTTTCACCGTTTGTCATCTCCAGCCATCCGCAACACAGTTAACGAGCAGGGCTTCGACTTGGACGAAGACCCAGGAGTCACCTATGGTCCTACACTGGGCTGGGCGGGAAGACAGGTTAACTTTGACAGGAGTCAGATTGGCAACGAGGACGGAGGATTGGGGTTCTGTGGTAATGAGTTGGCTGGAAAGCTCATTGCAGGTAATGACTTCAACTATGTCAAGACACATGCTGAAGCTATCCGACAGGCCGGCAACTACAACATAGTCAGTTGTTCCAGCGAGGTATTGGAATCTATCAAGCTGAAGCCATCAACATATGCCATGATTGACCTTTTGTTAGGATTGGAGCGTGACGATGGACATAGTCTAAACTACTATAAAACATTTAACACAAACCTGCAACAGGACTTGCAAAAATACACGGTTCAGGGTGGATCACTATTGGTGAGCGGTGCCTATGTGGGCAGCGACATGATGAGCAACAGCGAGCAGAACTTTTTAGCCAATGTGCTGAAATGCCGCTTTGCCGGACAAAGTCTTTGCTCCGACAATCAGGTCAACGGTTTGGGCACAACCCTCCAATACTGGAAGCAACTCAATGCCCAGCACTACGCCGCTGTTTCTACAGACATTCTGCAGCCCATGGCTCCCGCCTTTACAGCCATGCAATATGCAGACGGGCAGGATGCTGCCGTAGCCTATAAGGGGAACGACTACCGGTCGTTTACCATGGGCTTCCCCTTTGAGTGTATTCTGGACGAACAGACCCGCAACTCCATCATGCGTGGAATCATTAACTATCTATTAAAATAAAACTAAAAACTATGTACAAGATTCAGACCAATTCAAGCGGTACACGTAGTATCGAAATTAGTGAAGAACATCTACAGACCATTGAACAGTACCAGTTCTTTCGCGACCTCATTGACTCCAACGGCTATGTTGACGAGCAGGTGCTGGATAAACTAAAACTCAACATCCGCGCCATGCTGGAGTCAGAAGCTGGCAAGGACAAGCGACTGCTCGACCTTTGCCTGGACGTCATCTATCATCCCAACATGAAGGCATACGGACTGCAGCAACTGGTATTGCTGTATATCAACTGGAAGGACCGCGGTAATGAAAACCTGGGTATGACGACACGTGCATTCCAGGGAACACCCTTTAATTAAGTTTGAAGTTTGAAAATTGAAGTTTATGAATAGTAACGAAAAAAAGAAAAAACCGGCACTTGCTCCTACCGAAGAAGCAAGCGGTAATAATAAACTTCAAAATTCAAACTTCAAACTTCAAAATTATCAGTTGACAGATTTTCTGCCAACGACGAAGAAGGAGTTGGAGCTACGAGGATGGGATGAGGTAGACATCATCCTGTTCTCGGGTGATGCCTATGTAGACCATCCCTCCTTTGGGGCTGCCGTCATTGGACGTACGCTGGAAGCGGCAGGCTATCGCGTAGCCATCATCCCACAACCCGACTGGCACGGCGACTACCGGGACTTTAAGAAGCTGGGACGTCCGCGTCTCTTCTTCGGTATTGCTCCCGGATGCATGGACTCAATGGTCAACAAGTATACTGCCAACCGCCGCCTGCGCTCTGAAGATGCCTACAGTCCTGACGGCAGGCACGACATGAGGCCGGAATATCCCACCATCGTCTATTCCAAGATACTTCGCGAGCTCTATCCCGACGTTCCAATCATTCTGGGAGGCATAGAAGCCTCTTTGCGCCGACTGACGCACTACGACTATTGGCAGGACAAGTTGCGCCCTAGCATTCTCTGCGACGCACCCGCAGACTTGATTGTATACGGTATGGGCGAAAAGCCTATCACAGAGCTGGCACGCCGAATTGAGGCTCATGAGTCTTTTGATGACATTCCCCAGACCGTCAGTCTCTTATCGACCTATACCTCGCAGTCGGACGACATCGTCCTCCACTCGCACGAAGAATGCCTGAAAGACAAGCGTTCGCAGGCAGAGAACTTCCGCCACATCGAGGAGCAGTCAAACATGATGCATGCCAAGCGCATCATCCAGGCTGTCGGTAACAAATACGTTGTTGTCAATCCCCCTTATCCTCCGATGACAACCGAAGAGTTGGACGCATCGTTCGACCTTCCCTACACACGACTGCCTCATCCCAAATATAAAGGAAAGGTTATTCCTGCGTACGAGATGATCAAGTTCAGCGTCAACATTCATCGCGGCTGTTTTGGCGGTTGTGCCTTCTGTACCATCTCGGCACATCAGGGCAAGTTCATCTCATGCCGCTCGAGAGAAAGTATACTCAAGGAGGTCAGGCAGGTAGTGAAGATGCCAGATTTCAAAGGTTACCTGTCAGACCTTGGCGGACCGTCAGCCAATATGTACGGCATGCATGGACACAACCTGAACATCTGCGAAAAGTGCAAACGACCCAGTTGTATCCATCCACAGATTTGCCCGAACCTCAACACCGACCACTCCAAGTTGCTGGAGGTCTACCATGCCGTCGATGCCTTGCCAGAAATCAAGAAAAGCTTTATCGGCAGCGGTGTGCGTTACGACCTGTTGTTGCACAGAAGTAAGGACGACACTGCCAACAAGGCAGCCATGGATTATACCCGTGAACTCATCACCCGCCATGTCAGCGGACGACTGAAGGTGGCTCCTGAACATACCAGCGACCATGTGTTGCACCTGATGCGTAAACCATCGTTCCAGCAGTTCTACGACTTCAAGCGCATCTTCGACCGCGTCAACCGGGAAGAAGGCCTGCATCAACAGATTATACCCTATTTCATCTCCAGCCATCCTGGATGTACGGAGGCGGACATGGCTGAACTGGCCATGCTAACCAAGCGCCTCGACTTCCAGCTGGAGCAGGTGCAGGACTTCACGCCAACCCCCATGACGGTCTCTACGGAGATGTGGTACACCGGCTATCACCCCTATACGCTGGAACCCGTACAGAGTGCGAAGAGCCAGCACGACAAACTGGCCCAGCGCCAGTACTTCTTCTGGTACAAGCCGGAAGAGCGCCGCAACATCGAACAAAGCCTGCGCCGTATTGGTCGCGCAGACCTCATCAAAGAACTATGTCCCTATGCAAATCCTCGAACAAACGCTCGTCGCGAAGAACCCAAAGAAGAAAAGCGAGGACGGCGTCGTCGTCACAAATGACTTCATTGCTGTCATCGACGGTTCCACGTCGAAGACCGACTATCGCCATAGCATTTTCCGCTCCAATGGCCGCTATGCCATGCAGCTGGTCAGCAGTTATATCACTCGCATGCCCAAGACCACGAGTTGTCAGCAGTTCATGTCAGGTGTCACGGCATACATCAGGAAGCATTACAAGAAGTCGATGCTGCCGCGGCTGGCCGAGCATCCCGAGGAGCGGCTGACCTGTTCGGTCATCGTATTCAGCCGGGTCTGCCGCGAAATATGGATGATTGGTGACTGCCATTGTCTGCTTACACCACTCGACAGTCATCTTGCCCCTCTACCCCCCGAATACTACGACAATCCCAAGCCCTATGAGGCTGAGCTGGCAGCCATGCGCGCTGAAGAAGTGAAACGTCTGCTTGCCGACGGCAAGACCGAGGACGAACTATTGCGTAACGACATTGCCCGTCCCGTCATCATCCCTCGTATGCTGGAAACCATGCGCCAGCAGAATGTCACGTATAGCGTCGTCGACGGCTTTCCCATCGACAGGCAGCATGTACGAACCATCGCCCTCGACTTCCACCCCTGGGATATTGTATTAGCTTCTGACGGCTACCCCTTTCTCTGCCCCACGCTGGAAGAAAGCGAAAGTCGCCTTCGCGAGCAACGCGAAAGCGACCCCTTGAATATCGGACCGGCTTTTCAGGCCACCAAAGGTTTTCACCCCGATTTCAACTCCTTCGACGACCGTGCTTACATCCGCTTCAGGTGCTGACGGAAGAAGTTGACGCACTGACGGAACAGATGCTGGCGAGTATTGCCTCCGTAGATACTATGATTGCGGTTGGTATAGACTAACTGGCGGAAGTCCTTGTCGGCCTGGACCAATGCCTCCGTATACTCTGCCGTATTGCGGAAGTGGACGTTATCGTCGGCCATACCATGACAAAGCAGCAATTCGCCATGCAACTTATCGACGCGGGCTATCGGACAGTCATCATAGCCGACAGGGTTCTCCTTGGGGGTACGCATATAACGCTCCGTATAGATGGTGTCATAATAGCGCCATGACGTCGGTGGAGCGATGGCAATGCCGGCACAGAACACATCGCGGCCTTCCGACATGGCCATCAATGTGTTGAAACCGCCAAAGCTCCAGCCCCATATGGCGATATGTTCCTTGTCGACGTATGGCTGCTGCCCCAACCAGACAGCTGCCTCCACCTGATCCTTGGCCTCCAATTGTCCCAGTTTCTGATAGACACACTTCTCGAAGTCAGAGCCACGACCACCCGTTCCGCGATTGTCGACACAGACACAGATGTAGCCCTGCTGGCAAAGATACTGCTCCATGATGGCACCCTGCCCGGACATACCGATGTTCCAGGTATTCTTCACCTGCTGACTGCCAGGACCGCCATACTGATACATGACGACAGGATACTTTGCAGCAGCATTGAAGTTAGCTGGCTTCACCATCCAGCCGTTGAGCGTCACGCCCTCCGACGTGGTAAACGTGAACAGTTCACGTTTGCCCAGTTCGTAGTCCGACATTTTTGCCACCAAATCCTGGTTGTCAATAAGCGTCGTCAGCACCTTGCCACTATTGTCACAAAGCGTATAGGTCGTCGGCGTATTCATATCACTCCAAGTATGGATGAAATATTTATAGCCCTTGCTGAAATAGGCAGAACTCCACCCGGCTTTACCAGACAGACATACACGCTGGCCATTCTGACGTGCCACCCAGACACGCTGGTCAGCAGCACCATTCTCGTGAGAGGCGAAATAGGTAGTACCTGTTGCCTCGTCATAACCATAGACAGCCGACACATCGTAGTTGCCATCCTCAATCTGGCGCAACTGCTGGCCATTCAGATTGTACAGATAGAGATGCATCCAGCCCGTGCGGTCGCTGGGGAGCAAGATGTGCTTGTCCGTTATCTGGATGCCGTCCAGCACCTCTTCTTTGACATATTTATCAGCCTTTTCCTCGATGATCTGTTTGCAGACTGTAGACAGCGGATTGCACATAAAGATGCGCAGGCAGTCCTGATGGCGGTTCAGGGTATAGACAGCCACCTGGGTGGCATCGCTGGTCATCTTCAGACGCGGCACATAGCCGTCGGCATCCAAAGGCAGTTGCAGCTGGCGCTTCTGGCGACTGCTGATGTCAAAACTCCAGACGCTCACCTTGGAGTTCTCCTCGCCGGCAATGGGATATTTATAGGTGTAAAAGCCTGGATATGCCGCATACTCCTGCTTCTCGGGTTTCAGCCCTTTGAAGAGTGGCATGGAATACTCACGCACCTGCGACTCGTCAAAACGCACCCAGACGAGTTGCTTGCTGTCTGCCGTAAAGACCATGGCATCGTTATGGCCAAACTCCTCCTCGTTGACCCAATCAGGAATACCATTGATAATCTCATTCTGCTTGCCATCCTTCGTCACGGGAACCTCTGCATTGTCGTAAAGCAACTTGACCAGGAAGATGTTATTATCCCTGACAAAAGCTATCTGCAGGCCGTCCGGAGAGAAAAGGGGTGTCTGCTGGGGGCCATTGTCTGACAAGGGGACCAGACGATTATTACGAATCGTATATATATAATAGGTGGCGCAAAAGGAATGGCGGTAGATGCTCTTGGTGTTAGTCTGAATGAGCAGCCGCTGACCGTCAGGACTCACGATATAGCCATCGATGCTCTCCAACTGCACACCTTTGGCGGTAGCTACGTCAAAGAGGACACCCTGTTCCTTGCCTGTCTTGAACGAATACCGGACGATGCGTTTTCCGTCAGCACTCATCTGGGCATACGACTCTCCGTCGGCCAATGCCTTGACCACAGCCATTGACTCACCACGGAATTCTCCACTGGTGATGTCTGCCAACTCAATTTTCTTGCCGGCAACAGCGGTCATCGTTGCCAACATTACCAATCCAATCATAAGTATTTTTTTCATCATGTATGATACTTTTATTATCAGTTTCGGGTGCAAAGATACTAATTTTTCCCTCTACTTCTTCGTTTCTGAAAGAAAAAGTAATGTTTTTTTGGCTATTCCGAAAAAATGCTTTACTTTTGCATCCGGCAAAAATAAAACTATGGCATGAGGCAACTGAAAATCACTAAATCAATCACTAATCGCGAAAGTGAGGCGTTAGAGAAATACCTCTCCGAGATAGGTAAAGAGGATTTGCTCTCTGTTGACGAAGAGGTGGAGCTGGCACAGCGTATCCGCAAGGGAGACCGTAAGGCCCTGGAACGTCTGACCAAGGCTAACCTGCGCTTTGTGGTTTCGGTGGCCAAGCAATACCAGAATCAGGGGCTTTCGCTGGCCGACCTGATCAACGAAGGAAATGTAGGCCTGATCAAGGCCGCCGAGAAATATGACGAGACACGCGGCTTCAAGTTCATCTCGTATGCCGTGTGGTGGATTAGGCAATCTATCCTACAGGCCATTGCCGACCAGAGCCGAATTGTGCGACTGCCACTCAACCAGGTGGGTTCGATGAACAAGATTAACCGCATTCTCAACAAATTCGAGCAGGAGAACGAGCGTCGTCCCTCAGTTGAGGAGATATCGGAGCGAACAGACCTGCCGGAGGAAAAGATCGACGAAGCCATCTTGGTTTCTGGGCGACAAGTGTCTATGGATGCTCCTTTCGTCGACGGTGAAGACAACTCGCTGTTGGACATTATGCCTAACAACGATGCGCCGATGGCAGACCGCCAG
>Ga0247611_10001438_pt1 | contig 42288 bp, 36 predicted proteins | sample 177DNAGHGhighgp2_FD_192422 | JGI IMG/M metagenome (GOLD analysis project Ga0247611, IMG submission 192422) | Sheep rumen microbial communities from Palmerston North, Manawatu-Wanganui, New Zealand - 1770 DNA GHGhigh gp2 | ecosystem: Host-associated > Mammals > Digestive system > Stomach > Rumen... | reverse complement strand
CCATCATTAACAATCGTATCTTTTCGTTTTCAAATGTTAATTATAACTACAGAATAATATCCCAATGGCGAACAGATGGTGTTTATATCGGGTCTGACACATACTCTTCGCCAATGCCACTCGCAGCCGGTTCGTTGATTGCCAATGAAGGTGGCAACTTGTTGGTTAATTTCAGAGCAAACGCCCCTGTCTGTTTTGACAATAATGTATCCGTTAACTGTCCTTCTTCACAATCCAGCGCCGTTTTCGCCCTCTACCACAATCCCGAGTTCACCCAGCCCTTCGTCCCCGACGACTCCGTGGGCATCGACGAGTACTACCAGAACCGCGAGCGCGAAATCTACCTCTACCCCAACCCCACGGACGGGCATACCACCGTGTGCGGCTACATGTACGGCTACCGCAGCATCGAGCTGCTCGACCTCCAGGGCCGCAGACTGGCCACCCTCTTAGATTCGCCCCACGGCACGGACGTACCCGAAATCGATCTCTCGCCCTATCCCTCCAGCACGTACCTCGTGAAAATCAACTTCGAACGAGGGGTGAGCGTGGTGAGGAAGGTGGTGAGAATGTAGAATGATGAATGATGAATGATGAGGCGTGAAAAACGAGGGATGGAATTGCAGCGAATTGGAAAAAATGTATCTTTGCGGCTGGAAATTCTAATGTTAGACAAGTAGTTATGGGTATCACTTTTGATGAAAGGACACAAAAGTTCGTGTTCGATTTTGAACATGACAACGAAAAGGACATTGTGCAACTGACCGACGAGGGCTACCAGGTGGAGGCGTTCGGCAAGTGCTTCTACTATGGCTATGAATTCTCCGAGCAGGTGAACAGCAGTGTCCGAAGTGCGTTCATCCAATATGTGAAATTCTCCGAAGATCTTCAAAAGGACTCGAATTTGACGCAATTCATCAAAAAAGCTATCGATGACTTGAGCCGGAAGATCAACCTGTACGATTATCAGATGGTGATTATGCCCGAGTCCTCCAGCAAGGTAAACCAGTACATGCTGCGCTATATCTATCGTTTCGCGCAGCCCACGCTCCACAAAATGCAACTCGTGAAGGCTCTGCCCCAGAACATTTCGTTTGATATGGACGGATACGAAAAACAGTATCTGGACGATGTGCTGGAAAACGGGCGTCCCCGTTATTCGGAAAAACAAAAAGAGGAAGCGAAGGTCGCCATTAATAACATGGTCGATCTCATTCACCAGAAAGATTATTTTACGATTGCCAAAGATGTGAAGAAAAGCCGCTTACGCCCATACATCATGCATTTCCTGAAATTCGCCAACGAAGAAGACGAACGGCTTTGCGCTTCCATTCGAGACCAGAACGTGCTCATCATCGACGATGTGACCACCAGCGGTTCCACGTTGAACGAGATGCTTCGTACATTACGGATTTTGAACGAGGACAATAACATCGTTGTTTTCAGTTTGATAGGCCGCAAAGACTTGATGGCGGATGCCGCCATGTAGTTGAACGGTATTTTTACGTCCGGAAATGAGACGTGAGACTTAAGACTTGAGACTTAAGACTTAAGACTTGAGACTTAAGACTTAAGACTTAAGACTTAAGACTTAAGACTTAAGACTTAAGACTTAAGACTTGAGACTAAACTATTCCCTACTCCCTTAAACCCTAAACCTTAAACCTTAAACCAAACCCCAACAATATGAAAAACCAACTATCCCTTTTCGCGGCAACCCTCGCCACCCTTTTCATCACCCTCACCACCTCCGCCCAAGGCGAGTGGAAGTGGGCGCATTACTGGAGCGGTGGCGACGGCACTCTTGGTTCATATTATAATGAGATTACAAACACTGCCTTTGATGAGGAAGGAAACATCTATGTTTATGGGAGCATGGGCGGAAGCCCGCAGTTTGACGGACTCACGTTCCTATTCGCAAACAATGGAACGGTGCTGAACAAAAATGACCATTCCATTCTTTTAGCCAAATTCGACACATTGGGGAATATGTTGTGGTATAAGGTGGTGAAAAGCAGTTTGGAAACGGCATTCCCCTTATGGATGGAGGTTCGGAACAACAATGTTTATATTTCTGGAAACTGCGGCTTTTATGGTGACTATTCCGATGACTGGCTGTACTATTTGGACACGCTTGTTTACAAATACCAACTCAACAGTATTCCTGAAGAACAACAAGAACTGCCGTTTAAGGCATACCGCAGATGGACTTTCTTTGCCCAATTTGATTTGGAAGGGAATCTGTTGGAAGACCATTTTATAGAAGCATATTCAAGAGATTCGTTTTTTAATGGTGCAGACTCCATTAGAGCAAACGAGACTCTGTGTTTGCCGGATTACACGGCTCCTTTCCACATAGGAAATGATGGAAGCATGTATGTGTTTACGAGAATCTTGTATAGAGGGAATGAAAACTCCCCATATTCCATTCTTATTGATGGAGATACGAACAAATATTACGATTTATATTTTCCAGGAAGTGTGGGTGCATTAGGGAACATCAATAATGCTATCATGTACAAGTTTTCCTCAAATTGGGAATTGGATTTTTCCAAATTAATTGTCAGTCATACGGATGGAATAGCTTCGTTGTATCCGCTAATAAATGACAGTATCACTCGTTATTATTACGTGCGTTTCAGAGATATGTCATTCGATGAAAATGACAATATGTATTTGACAGGGAATGTACAAGTGGTTGACAGTGATCCTGCTGGCGAACAACACCAATACCCTATCCATATTTGGTGGGATAGTCTACATTGCATAACAATACAGGATAAGACATCTCTTAGACAATGTTGTTTTGTTTTGAAATACGATAACCTCGGAGAATTTTGTTGGAGTAATCAAATATACACAAAAGATAATTCTGGAATTGCAACGGCAAGTGCTGCCTGGAATGGATGTATAATATACAACAATTCACTATACATTGTTGGCACTGGATATTATCAGGAAGGATCCTTAATTTATTTTGATTCAGAGGATAATTATCTTCAGAGGTTTCAACCTAATTCATCAGATATTAGTTTCTTTGTCAGATACGACAAAATCACTGGACAGTATTTAAATCAAGGAATTATTCCCGCTGCTCAGGCTGTACATGGTCATCTTCCCGCCATCGTTAACAATCGTATCTTTTCGTTTTCAAATGTTAATTTTAATTATAGAATAATATCCCAATGGCGAACAGATGGTGTTTATATCGGGGCTGACACAATATCATCGCCAATGCCACCAGCAGACGGCTCGTTGATTGCAAATGAAGACGGCAATTTGTTGGTTAATTTCAGAGCCAACGCCCCTGTCTATTTTGACAATAATGTATCCGTTAACTGTCCTTCTTCACAATCCAGTGCGGTTTTTGCCCTCTACCACAATTCCGAATTTTCCACACCATACGTGGAAGGCCTTCCTTCTTACTCCAAACAAGAACATACTCTTCAAGTTTGGCCAAACCCTGTTTACAGTGTTCTAAACATTAAGAAACAATATGATCCTATCGGCAAAGTTTGTATCACAGATATGAAAGGGAAGATTCTTTTGCAAAAGATTGTAGAAGAAAAACAGACCGCTATCAATGTTTCGGGACTCTCTTCTGGAATGTATTTTGTCAAAACGATGCAGGATGGGGAAATAGCAGTTGAAAAGTTCATCAAATCATCAAATTATTAACCAAAACATCAACGTTATGAAAAAACTTTTATTTTTTCTGTTGCCGCTATTTTTTTGCGGTATGTTGTCGTTGCAGGCGCAATGCGATCTGTTTATCACCACCAACTTTGACTCCGAATGCCTGCTGACGGAGTACATCAAGGAAAGACCCTCGCTTTGGGAGCAGGATTTTGGCAACTGTCTGCTGGCTTGCAAGGGAAACACGGTGCAATACACCGCCGTCTGTTCTGGCACGGTATCCCAATATTCTTGGACAATTTCCGGCGCGGCTTCCTATTACTTCACGAATCAGAACAAAACGGCGGTAGTCACATGGGGTAATAATAATGATGTCGGAAACATTTCCGTGAATGTGGTCACATCCGATACAAATTCTTGTACAGAAGAGGTTTGTGTGTTGTTGATGGAATCACCGACAATCGGCTCCAACACCGTGCCCAATTATTACTATCAAAATGGGGAAAAAGTGATAGAGGTGTGTCGCGGTCAGACTATTGAGCTGATGGACATGAGCACAACAGGACTGACCCCCATTGTTGGTTACCAATGGATAACTCCATTTGGGGATGCTTCCACTCCTGACCATACTATTGTCGCCTCCCAAACAGGGGATTTCATAATTAAACATTTTGTACAAAACGAATGTGGCTGTGAAGGCTATGAAGAAATTATTCTTCGGGTCGTGGAAGAACTGAAACTTGAACTTTCTTGTTACGGCACAGTATGTGCGGGTTCAAATGAGACATATACCCTATTAAACCCCTACTGTTCTCAGTATATGTGGAGTGTGGAGGGAGGCACTTACACTACCGATCCCTCCAATCCGGCCACGATAGATGTACAATGGGGAAATCCGTCTTCTGGCTATGGGGTCATCTCTATTGATGCTGCTTTTTGTGATGCACCCTGCAAGGCTATGGCCTCTATTAAGATACCTGTCATCACAGATAGCGCGGAAATAACTGGCCCTGATGTGGTTTGTGTAGGGGATTATCAGCTTTTCGAGTTACCTATATGGGGATCCACATATTATTTGTGGAACATAAACCCTTCTGTTGGAGACAGTGATATGGTTAACACCGAAGAAATCAACCAAGTTCTGCTCAGATTCCAACAACCTGGCACTTATAGATTGTCCGCCCGATATGGTTGTGACTTCATCCCATGCGGTCCCGACAGTACCGAAAAGACCATCATCGTCAAGGACACCATGAGTATCAATTCAGATGACAACACCCTTTGCAAAGGGGCTACAGGACATTATACGACATGGCACGGCAACAGCGTGACATGGCGGGTGTATAACCAAAACAATGCGCAGATATACTACACCAACGGAGTTAGTCTAAATTACACATTCACAAGTGCAGGCAGATATAGAATTGTAGCTTCCAACAGTAATTACTGTAATGATGCAGAATATTTGGTCACAGTTTTGAACAATCCACCGGCATTGACGATTACTAACGGGCCGCATTCAGCGTGTCCAAACAGTTCCATTCTGTTAAGTGCCACCCCTTCGCATCCAAACTACTATTTGGAGTGGGTGCAACTGTGCGCCCCTTATAATACTGAGACAGGGGATGAAGTGACCATAGATTACGGAAATACAGTATGTGATGTGGCCGTCTATCAGATTGATGCCGAAAATAATTGCCGTTCCGACGCATACATCCACGAGGTGGACATTTTCCAATTGTTACCACATGGCTTACCAGCTGTCACAGTTGCTTGTGCTGGCTCTACAGTCCAATTTTCCGTACCCAATCAATCTAATGTCACCTATGAATGGATTATAAGCCCGGCCAATGCCGCCTCAGTTATTGGAGACCATTTTCAGCCTTCCGTCAGTATCCTAACCAATCACATGAACAACCCAATTCAATATATAAATGTGACATTGTATAGGACTGTTTGTGGTTCGTCTATTGACGATGTGACTGTACAAATACAAATAGAGGATGTGCTCCCCCCAACACTAAACTACCAAAACGAGGTGTGCCAAGACGAACTTGTAACATTTAGCGCAACAGGCGGCACATCTGTAAGCAGCCACTACACATGGCAGTTCTCAGACACCACCTTGCTGTTTCATGGGGCAAGTTTTAACAGGACTTTTCACACTACAGGCAACGTTTCTTTTACACTAACCTATCAGCCAAATCCGAATTGTGATGCGGTTACAGTGACAGGGAACTTATATGTCCGAAGTCTTCCTGTTGCAGTTATAACACGCTCAGGAAACTTGTTGGAGGTTCCTTTTCTACCCAATTTAAGCTATCAATGGTATCATAATGGAACAATTATGCCATCATGCACTACGTCATCATATTCGAATTCAGACTTAAACGGTACATATTGTTGCACCGTAAAATATACAGATTCACCTATGTGCGAAGTCCAAGGTTGCTATGTTGTGGTTACACCTCCTGTTATTCCTTGTGATGAAATATCAGTCACTACATTACAAACCTGTAATGTAGTGACTTTAGCTGCCACTTTCCCTAATCTACCAGAATACACATGGGGACTCTCTACCTATGCATTAGGTTCACATATCAACAGCACATCGTCTAATACAGCTATAGCTACTTTCAATGTGCCTGGAACCCACCAAATTATTGTCACTGCTCAATCAGGCGATCAATGTTATTACAAAAGCCTCCCAGTTACAATAGATTGCGTTCCTAAATTCGAGCTCTCTTATGATTGCAATGGTAATATTGTTGTAACCGACAAATCGTTGTATAGAAGCGGCTATGCTATTCCCGACAGAACATATACCATCATAGGCAGTAGTAATTCTGTTACGTTAACTTATCCCGACTTGACCGGAAACATTCATATTGGCAGTCCTACTAATACCACTTATACAGTAATTATGACAATGGATGGTAGTGATTGTACTTCTTCCGAATCCATCACCTTGGAGCCAGACCCTATCGCAACCATCGGCATTCCAAACTCCATGTGTGAAAACACTCCCTTTTTGTTTTCTTCGTTACCCAATAATAACTCTTACCAATATCATTGGGAATTTGGCGACGGATCTTATAATATGGGGAATGGCATATTTCATAGCTATAGTATTCAACAAGTCACCAATCCTCACGTAGTATTAACCATAACTAATAGTTTAGGGTGCTCGACAACAGACAATGAAATGGTGACAATATGTCCAAATGATGTAAAAGACGGCATTCTTTCCCCTGTAGGTTCACAAGTGTGTCCTGGTACATTCCGTCAAATTAGCTTTAATTTAGATAACATCCCAATTAATCACTATTATTGGAATTATTCAACTTCTTATACTTTAGATCATACATTTAATACAACACAAACGGGGGATTACCATGTATTAGTTGTTACTTCCGATTGTGGTTGTAAGAAAGAAGCTATGACGAATGTTGGATTCCTCAATGCCCCGACAGCCCGCATTACAGGCAATACCACATACTGCTTAGGAGAGGAAGTGAAGTTGAACGGCAACACGGGTATTACTAACCAGTATTTCTGGACAATCACAGACCCTAACAACAATTTGCTTAACGTCCCCAATTCCGCTAACATCACGTTCACGCCTACGGTAGCAGGTGTCTATAACGTCATACTTGTTGTTACCAGTCCAGACGGTTGCACGAAAACAGTCACTTGCACTGTCACCGTACACCCACAACCAGCCGCACCACCTATTTCGTTTTACGGCAACCAGTGTATCCACACACCGCCTGTGTATGTCCATTCCACTGCAAGTCCCGCCCACAATCTTCTGTGGAGCAACGGTTTCTATGGAGTTTCTTCTCAATATTATGTACCAGGCTATCTGTCAGCACATTATATTGACCCATCAACAGGTTGTCCGTCTGCTAAATCCACTCTGTTCATACCACCAGCCCCCAACTACGACGCGTTGCTCACGGGTTGCTATGAAAAATGTAAGGAAGAACTTGCGAATGGCTTACATGTATATAACTTTTACCCTTACCATTTTTACCCTACACCTTCGGACACTATTCACTGGGAATGGTACGAAAACTATATCTTCAGTGTAAGCGGAAACAGCATATATGCAGACCTTCCTCTCGGCAGTTTTGGCGATTATTATATGAACACACAATATGGAAACGGATGCACATACGATTCGCCAATTCTCACTATTACGGAAAGAGAAATATGTCCGTGTGAGGGAGTAACGGTTACTGTGGACAAAGAGTGTGAGACAGCAGAGGATTGTAGTTTGTACTACTACATGACAGTCACAATTTGCAACACTGGTTCGCAGACTTTGTATTTCGACCAACTGTACACCAATGCAAGCAGTAATATTCAGTTTGTAAACTCATTACCTGTTGCAGTTGCGCCCGGAACCTGTGAAACTGTATATGTAGGGTTGAACTTCACGGATTTTGCCAACCCCTTCATTGAGTTTACCTTGTTTGATACGGAACATAACTGCGAAACGACATTCACTGAATTTTTTGAATGGAAAGAATGTATCGAAGAAGAATGCGAGATAGAACTGGAAAAATTATATTTTTTGGACGAGTTGAGCACTCCACATCAGACTTCATACTTCAATTTTGATCTGTTGTTCCCCGGAGGTGTCAACAATATCCTCTCTATGTGGAGCACACCATCTCAAATCATCAATTACACTTGTTATCCTCCAACTAACGTGAACGGCCTTCTTATGCTCAATTATGGACAATTGTCCCAAATGGCTATGCAGGAGGAAAATCAGGTTTGCATCCATGCGATTATCTGTACCGAAGATAATAAATTGTGCTATGTTCAAATTTGTTTTACTGCCGAAGAACTTTTTGGAATGATTCCCGAAGAGTTCCGCCAACTGCCCGACTCAACCACAGTTGACAACGATACCACGCGTAGCTTCCAGTCCAGCTCATTTTTTCCGCAGACCGACAAGCCCTATCTCGCACCCAACCCCGCCCGTGACGAGGTGACCGTGATGGGCATCGCACCCGAGGAGGTGGCCGAAATCACCGTCCTCACCATGCAGGGCGGACAGGTGGCCGAGTTCCGCAACGACTACCGCTTCAACGTCAGCCGCTTGGCAAAGGCATCCTACATTGTCCGTGTGGTCACAACTGACAAGCAGGTGTATTATCTGAAATTGGTGAAACAGTAGAAAATTTTCGAACCAACAATATTCAAAGAGGAGACAAACCCTCTTTGAATATTGTATTTTTGTATTTCAAAATTTTTTTTGCAAGAAATTTTATTATCTAAAACGAAAGAGGACATGGAAATAGTGCCAAGAATAATGCTATTTGCTCGTCTCACATGGGAAGGAAGGCAACGACATGTCCAATCTTTCATAGAATCACACTTATGCGCAGAAAAGGAAAAATCAAACTAATCAAAAAACAAAGTAACAATTCTGTTCTTGTTCTTAAAAAAAGCCTTGTCCAAAAGCGGTCTTTTTCGGACATCGGGGATTTCAAACCGATTGTTCCTGTAAAGGAGGCTGCTTTCACTAACACTTTTCAGAAAACCGTTAATGGTATTAATTATAAGTTTAGATTTCCAAGCACAATCATCGAAAAATCTTTCACAAATGCATTCAAGTCTGAAAAATAAAATCTTGATAGAAGAAGGTAGGCGTCTTTTGCTGCAAAAAAAAACTGATTTTAAATTCCGAAAAGGATTGCGGGACGAATACAGAAATTATCCGTTGTCAATGTGTAAATATGTCAGTTGGGATAGCGAACCATTATGGCGTTTCACATACATCATTTACAAAGAATACAAAAACAAGTATGTGTCCTTTGTCCTTGAGGAGCAGAAGAATACATTAAAAAACAATAATCAAAGGCTAAATTGCGAGAAAAGAGCTAAAACAAAGTTTGTTGAAGAATTAACCATTGATGACTATAATGATTTCGTTGCAGAAGCCTATAATGGAATGTCAAAGATGACAGACGAGATTTATAATCGTGCAATAGCCAACGCTTCAGAAGAATTTACTTCTACAACAATTTGCGAAATCGCTAAGCATTTAGATATTGAAATCAACAAGAATGAAAAACAAAAAATAAATGAATTTCTTAAAGAAAGAATACCCCCTAAAGGTCGGCGGAATTTATTCACAATAGTCATGTCTGTTATATGTGGTATTTTGGCCACTTTTCTATATTCCTGTTTTTGGATTACATATGTCAAACATACGGAATTTATTGATAAATTAGCTGTACATGCAATAGGAGGTAACACAGCTAAGAGTCCTTGTCCAACAGATACTTGTTATCATTTTCAAGAGGAAGAAAAATAGAGCCCTAGGATTTTTTTGATTTTTTGAGGCATTATATCAGATTCGTTTTCGTCTGTCAATACTCCTGTATTCCCTATATTGCATCCTACTTCTTGGATGATGGTTCGTCAACACATCCCGTTGTCGCACGGATAATGCACGATTGTCGTTAGTTCGTAAATAAATCTGATTCTTGTTTATTCTGAATCGTAAAAATCGCTGCAAACATACGCATTATTCTTATACAAGCCTCAACTACATGGATATTATTTTTACCTGATTATGAAGGCTACTTTTGTATGTATATTGTATATGGACTCAACAACAAAAGTGGCCATCGATTGTTGTCAGCCTGATGTAATTAAATAGCTGTTCGTATTTCTGCCAACAGTTGATTATCATAGTTTCTTTTACCCCATACCCACCCCCTTACATCGGGGGTGGTGGGTTTGGGTATATATATGAATGTCTCTTTCTTTCTCTCTTTCTATATATAAGGAGAGAGAAAAGGGCAAGATGTTGAAAACCAACAAGTTATAAGGTTTTCTTTTTGACCGTGGGCAAGATATTGATAACCAACAAGTTAAATTGATTTTTGGAGCTTTGCTTTGTCTGTTTGCTTGGCGTTTGGCGTGCAGCCTAAAACAGCCAATGCTTTGGCCTGTATCCCGCGGGAAAGCCAAAGGAAACTACCGTCTCGTCCAATGTTCGTTCCATGGTTCCCCGTTCTTCACGCCGCTGCTCCTTTACAAAGTCGCAAATAAGGTCGCCGATGTCATATCCGCTGCCCTCCGCCCCGATTTCTTTCGCGTTCCGCCTTACCGTGTCTGCCGTCATTGCCATTGTGCGTGCGGGGTTCTTTTAGTTGTCATGCTTTTTGTACAGTTTCGGGTTATGGCTTTTCCGCTGGCACTCAGCACCTCCTCCAGAAAGCCTTGCCGGATGAAGCTGATCAATTCATTGCGGAATTGTTTTTCGGACAGGGAATCGCCCCCTCCAAGTTCCTTTCTCGCCTTTGCGTGCGCCTCCTCCAGTTCATTCTTTGTGAACACGGTCTTGCCGGGGTTGGACTCCTGCGCCCTGTCGATCATCGCCCTGCACATGTCGCCGTCAGCGACCTTGGGCGGTTCGTAGGGGAAGGACAGCTCCAGTCTCCTGTCGCCCTTGTGCGTGATGTGGAATGTCTCGAAAGGCGCATTCCACGTGTGCAGCAGCCATCCGATTGCGTGGGGTTATCACCCCCCTACCCTGCGGGCACCCCTCCAAAGAAGGGGCATGGGCTGCGTAAGGAAGTGGTTTTACCCCCTGCCCTGCGGGCATCCCCCCTAAAGGGGGGAATGGTGCTTCAACCGAGACATTTTCGTTTAACTGCTAACTGCTAACTGCTAACTGCTAACTGCTAACTACTAACTGCTAACTATTGCATTGCCTCCACCACCTTGCAGATATCCGCAAAGACGTGCTCGATATCCTGCATTCCGTTGATTTCCACCAACTTGCCCTGATTCCGATAGTAGTCCACCAACGGCATGGTCTGGGCGAAGAAGTTCTCCACTCTGGCCTTGACAGTGGCGGGAGTGTCGTCGGCGCGTTGTTCGATTTCCGCACGTTTGAGAATACGGCGCTGCACTTCTTCCATCTCCACTTTCAGATAAATGACCTTGGTGATATCCAAGTTGTTGAAGAAGGTCGGATCGTCGAGCATCTCAGCCTGCTTGATGGTGCGCGGCACGCCGTCGAAAATGAAACCTTTGCTGTCGGCGTGCTTTTCGATATGATTGCGCAACATCCCGAGGGTGATGTCGTCGGGACAAAGGTCGCCGCGGTTGATAATCTCCTGCGCCTTCAAGCCCAGCGGGGTCTTGTGGGAGATTTCATAACGGAAAAGGTCCCCGGTGGAGACGTGTTCAAGTTGGAATTTTTCGGCCATCTGCTTGGCCTGGGTGCCTTTCCCGCTGCCGGGAGCACCGAACATGACAATGTTGATCATATTATAAGGTATTTTTTCATTAATCCGTTACCACCTGGTAGATATCGGGCAAATTGCGACCGTAGCCGTCGTAGTCGAGACCGCGTCCGATGACGAACTTGTTGGGGATGTTGAACCCGACATAATGGACGGGCAGGTCAGCCTTGTAGGCATCGGGCTTCATGGTCATGGTGGCGATGCGCACGTCCTTCGCCCCGGCTTCCGTCAACATCTGGTGCAGATGGACGTAAGTGCGGCCGGTATCGACGATGTCCTCGAGGATAAGGATGCGTTTGCCGCGAATGTCCTCGTTGAGTCCGATGAGGCTGTTGATGGTCCCCGTGGACTCGGTGCCGCTGTAAGAGGAGATTTTCACGCAACTGATGCGGCAGGGAAAGTCCAGCTGTTTCATCAAATCCACCGCGAAGACGATGGCGCCGTTCAGCGTAACCAGCAAAATCGGGTCGTCATAGCGGTACTCCAGCATGATTTCCGCCGCCACACGGGCGACGGCAGCGTCAATGTCCGCGGAGCTGATGTATTTGACGAATGTTTTGTCCAAAAGGGTAACATTTTCGCTCATATCCACATATTTTTTACGAGCGCAAAGATACAACTTTTTTTAACGAAAAAGTGTAAACAAGAGAATAATATGTAACTTTGCGGCCTCGGTTCTTCTTCTCCGCAATGTCCGGGAAGTTGACGAAAAGGCAATCTGACCAAGCATAATGGGACATTCACCTTTTCCCGAGACGAGCAAGGCCGAATTGTCAAGATGAACGGGTATGAGAATCACGTCACCTATTTGTGGGATGCGGAGCGGCCCGTCGGGAGCGAAGCGGCCGCCGAGGGAATGATGCTGCAGGAATCCTATAGCTACGATGAGCGCGGCTTTGTGGTGAAGATCAAACACACGACGGACGGCGAAGTGTCGTACGAAACCCTCTCCTACTCCGGTTTGGATCCGCATGGCAACTGGACCCAAAGGAGCAGCGAAGGTTACGAATACGGCAGGGGCTCCGCAACACGTGAGATTGAATACTACGAGTAGTTATGATTTTGTAGCGTATTAAGAAAAGTAGTATTATCTTGCCTTTTGGTAAGTTATTTCTATTATTCAGATGATTATGTTTTTTAAATTGCGTTCTATACTTTTGTCGGATTTGCCGGTGGTATATTCGAAATCCATGTTGTCATAACATTTCCTTCAACTTTTCATATATTAAAGCCTCGACAGCTGGAGAGGCGGGGTATGTCGGGTACAGCAGATACTTGTACTCCAAGGCTTCATTGCAACTGTTGTCCATCAAACAGGACACATTGGCGTATTGGGCTATCAGATTGGAGGAATCGTCCTTGTGTCTCTCATAGAGGTATGCCCCGAATCCATACGCGGCAGTATCCCCTATACTCTGTTGCTTGCTCTTGACAAGCCCCAACGTGTATTTCAGCGCTTTCTCCGCCTCTTTGGCGATGGACAATCCCGATGACGCCACACGGTCCAACATCACCAAACTTCCGTATTCCGCCATCGGTTCTTCAACACATCTCAATGGATTACCCACGCCGGTCCCCACGTGGAAATGGAAGGAATGGAAATATTCGTGGAGCAGAACCTGCCCCATCAACAGCATCGTGTTGTACGGATTCTTCTTGGCTTCCTCTTCGATAGCGTCCACAAAAAGAACCACCTTGGAATCACTGCCGTTGTTGTAATACGCACCCAAAGAAGGTATTGATTTCACACTCTTCTCCGGATTGTCTAACGCCTCATTCATCTTCTCATGCTGTATTTTCCACAGTTTTTCCCACATTTCGAACAAATCCCAGTTCTCTTCCGGCAATTTCTTACACCACGGCTTGTCCCGAAAACTGTCCAACATCTTTGACAGTTCGGCAAACTCCCTTTCCAACTCTTCCCGTTCGGGGAATCCGGAACGCGTATAACGACCGCCATTCATGCTGAACAATAATTTGGTGTGACGCTGAAGGTCCGCGACCTGGAAAAACAACGACTTGTCCAATGGCATGGTATAGCCGGCCAATGCGTTCAAGAAAGTCTTCTCCCCCGAGGTCAGGTCGCGCGGTTTGAAATTTTCGTTAAAGCTATATTTCAAAACCATATCTTCTTCTCTCACCTTATCACCGAAATACTCTTCTGTCATATTCCTTAAAACACCCATAATCAGGACATTTGATGTTTAAAAATAGATTTTAGTTTTAGGTTACAAAGATACAACCTATTTGTGTATATCCGCATTTCTGCTACTATCAAAATTCCGCCCGAATATCATTCCCGCTCTTCGTCAGAATCATATCCGCAGAAACACCTCCACACAAAAGAAAAAGACACCGACAATCATCAGATTATCAGTGTCTTTTGTTGTTTTCGGGGAGCAATGTCCCCTGTTCCAAGTGGAGCCGGGGGGAGTCGAACCCCCGTCCAAACACGCCGCAAGGATGCTTTCTACAAGCTTAGTCTCCGTTTGATTGTCGGCGCCGGCATGGTACGGGACACACCTGGCAGGCGCTTATCTTCTGAAATTTCGCCTCAGCCTCGAAGCACGGCCTCAGCTATCTGCCCTTTTATGATACTCCGGTCCGGACGTTGGGCGGAATAACTTCCGGGGGAGCACCCGCGGCTACGGACCTTGTCCGCGCGGCGGGATTCGCAGCAATTAAGCAGCGAATGCGTATGAAGTTTCGCCATTTATTTGGCATCGAGGGTTAATTTTTGACGGAATCAGCCCACAAATTCCGGCCTGCTTACATTCCCACGAACCTGCTGTCAAAACCAGACGACCCCATGGGAAAGGACAAGGTCACTTCACCTCGCCCTTCAGTTGCAATATCACTCTGTCCGTGTTCGCGTTCGACAACACCGTGATCCGCTTGCTGATCAGACCGACGTTCTTGGCCGTGTACGTCGCCTTGATGGTGCCCGTCTTGCCCGGCATCACCGGCGCCTTCGACCACTCCACCTCCGTGCAGTCGCACGAGGAAATCACATCGTCCAAAATCAACGGCTTCTTGCCGATGTTCGTGTAAGTGATGGTCACCACCTTCACGTCCCCGACCTTCAACGTGCCGAAATCCACAACTTTCTTGCTGAACTCGATTTCCGCACCCGTGCCCGTATAGACCGTCTTCGTGGCCGGAGCTTTGCCGTCTTTCGACTGCGCCTGCACATGGAAACACATGCCGAAACAAACCAGACTGATGATAATCAATATCCTTTTCATCTCCTTAGTAATTAAAGGGTTAGTTGTTCACCTTCGGAGCACCGCTGTTGTTCTCGGGAGCAGCCTCCGTGGGCTTCGGATTCACATTGCCGACGATCTTCAAAACCACGCGGTCGTTCACGGCATTGGACTCCACCGTGATGGTCTTGTTGATCTGACCGATACGCTGGGTGTTGTATTTCACCTTGATGGAGGCCTTCTTGCCGGGAGCAATGGGGTCTTTCGGCCAGGAAGGAACCGTGCAACCGCAGCTGGAACGGCAATTGGTGAGGATCAGGTCGGCTTTGCCCGTGTTCTTGAAAACAAACTCGCACTCGCCGTTTTCACCCTGGTTGATTTGGCCGTAGTCATGAACGAGGGTCTCGAAAGTGATTTCCGGAGTTTTCACCTTCTTGTTCGGTTTTTCCGCATCGTTTTGAGCCATACCACCCATAACGAAAGCTAAAATCATCAATAAACTGAATACTTTTTTCATAATTTTGATGTTTAATATGTTCTTTTTCTATTCGTTCTTTTTATAAAAATTCATTCGTGAGCCCCCGCAAGGCCATCCCACAACCCAAGTCACGTTTGCCTTTGACCGGTCACACCGCCGTAGGTTTAATGTCCTGACAATTTTTCAGCAGGAAAGAAACCACCGCCAACTCATAGCCGTCCAAACCGAATCCACTGACAAAGCCCGCGCACGCGGCCGACAGCACGCTGTTGCGGCGGTACTGCTCCCGTCCGAAGAGATTGCTGATGTGCACCTCCACGACAGGGCATTTCGCCGCCCTCACCGCATCGGCCAGCACCACCGACGTGTGCGTGTAGGCCCCCGCGTTGAGAATGATTCCATGCAAATTCCGTGCCGAGGTTATCTTCTCTGCCAACTCCCCGACGGAATCCGACTGGAAACACTCCAACTCCACCTGCGGGTAACGCCCGCGCAACGTCTCCAAATAGTCCCCAAACGACAAACTGCCGTAAATGTTCACCTCGCGTGTCCCCAAACAACTGAGGTTCACGCCGTTGACTATCAGCAACCGGATATGGCCGTTTTCACTACTCATGCAAAATCACAAAAATATCCTCGTTAGGCTTATGCATGTTCAGCTGTTCTCGGCCGTAGGTTTCCAACAACTCCGAATCCGCCACAATCTGCTCGTAGGTGTAAACATTGCCCACCTGATTCTTCGTGTTCGTGATCTTGTCTTCCAGATTGGAAATTTTCTGGTTCAAATCCCTGTGTGTCTTCAGATTATGATCGGACAAGAAGAAGAAATAGGCCGCGAAAAGCAAGAGCGTCACCGCAAAGAGCACGGCGAAGAACTTGAAACGACTGCGGGATTTCGGGGTTGGTTCCATAACTTATCGGGCATAGTTGACAGCACGGGTCTCACGGATGACCGTGATCTTGATCTGACCCGGATAGGTCATCTCGTTCTGAATCTTCTTGGAGAGGTCGAGGGAGATTTGGTCGGCCTCCTGGTCGGAGACTTTCTCGGCACCGACGATCACGCGCAGCTCGCGACCGGCCTGGATGGCGTAGGTCTTGACCACACCGGGATACGTAAGTGCCAGATTCTCAAGGTCATTAAGACGTTTCATGTACGCTTCGACAACCTCTCTGCGGGCACCGGGACGGGCGCCGGAAATGGCGTCGCACACTTGCACGATGGGCGCGATGAGGGTCTTCATCTCCATCTCGTCGTGGTGGGAGCCGATGGCGTTCACAATCTCGGGACGTTCCTTGTACTGCTCGGCCAGACGGGCACCGAAGAGTGCGTGCGGCAGTTCGGGCTCGGTGTCGGGCACCTTGCCGATGTCGTGCAACAGACCGGCACGGCGGGCGATCTTGGGGTTGATACCCAGTTCGGCAGCCATGGCGGCGCTCAGATTGGCGACCTCCTTGGCGTGTTGCAGCAGGTTCTGTCCGTAAGACGAACGGTATTTCATCTTACCGACCAAGCGCATCAACTCATGATGCATATTGTTGATTCCCAGGTCGATACAAGTACGTTTGCCCAATTCGGCGATTTCCTGTTCGATCTGTTTTTTGGTTTTGGCGACCACCTCCTCGATACGGGCGGGGTGGATACGGCCGTCGGAGACGAGCTTCTGCAGCGACAGACGGGCGATTTCGCGGCGCACGGGGTCGAAGCTGGAGAGCAGGATGGCGTCGGGGGAGTCGTCGATGACCACGTCCACGCCGGTGAGGTTCTCGAGGGTGCGGATGTTACGGCCTTCGCGACCGATGATGCGTCCCTTGATTTCGTCGTTCTCGATGTTGAACACCGACACCGTGTTTTCGATGGCAGACTCCACACCGGTTCTTTGCAACGCGCTGACAACCACCTTCTTGGCTTCCAGATTGGCAGTATGTTTCGCTTCGTCCACAATCTCCTTGATCATCACGAGGGCATCGGCCTTGGCTTCGTCCTGCATGAGGTTGATCAGTTGTTGTTTGGCCTGCTCGGAGGTCATCTCGGCGATGGATTCGAGCTTCGTCTTCTGGGAGGCGATCTGCTCGTCAAGTTCTTTCTGCTTTTGGGCGACAGCCGCCATCTGTTTGTTGAGATTCTCCTTCTGCGTGGCGTTCTCGTTGTTCTTGCGGTTGAGTTCCTCCATCTTCTGTCCCAGGGTGTTCTCCTTCTGTTTGATGCGGTTCTCAGCGGCGGCGATCTGCTGGTTGCGTTCGTTGCACGCCTTCTCGTGTTCGGCCTTCAGCTGCAGGAACTTCTCCTTGGCTTGCAGGATCTTCTCTTTCTTGATCAGTTCCCCGTCCTCCTCGGCTTTTTTGAGCGCCTCGCGGCCGGCTTTCGTCAGTTGTTTCTTCAACAGTGTATAGGCGAGGGCCAGGCCGATGCCTGTGCCAACCAAAATGCCTATAATAATTCCTAAAATTGTCATAAGTGCTTTATATATATTAATTTAAGTTGTTTTTTCATACGACGTGTCAATACACAAAAAAACCGCACAAGTCCCATAGGGTTTCGAAAAACTCCTACTTGATATGGTCGAAGGTGCAGTCGGTGCTTCGCGCTTCCCCGGGCTATTCGCCATCCGTACGGATTGGGCCTGTTCTAGGCATGACAAGCGTCCCCTTCGTTTGTAATTCTGTTGAGTTTAACAAACGTATCTGGACTTATGCGGGATTTTTCTGTCAAAGAACGTCTAATCAATAGGGAACTCCTCTGTCAACCGTTTGAGCGACTCCATCATCGGAATCAGCTCCTCGTCATATTCCCTCAGCCTTTCCTTGTCGCCGAGACCTTTCACCACGAAATCCAACATCACCATGTTCGTAAGGTCTTGCTGCTCTTTATATTGCCACTTCTTCGCAAATTCAAAAAGACTGTCATTGATCAATTTTTCGGCTTCCCGGAAGTAATGTTCCCATTCTTTCTTTATGATGACCGTCAGCGGTCTCGACCCGATAGTCACGGTCACTTTCACGTTTTCCTCTTCCATATTACTGTCCGCTGAGAAGCTTTATACTGCTGTCAATCTCCCGCACCCACTCGTTGATCTGTTTTTTTAGTTCTGTCTTATCTTCCTTGTCAATAATGGTGTTCGTCAGTTCAACCAACTTCAACTTTTCCTCTGTTTTCTCGAGCTGTTCCCGGAGTTCAGACCGTTCCGCACGCAACGCCTCGTTCTCCCTGCACACTGCTTCGAACTTCGCCTTGAGCTCCGAAAAACGGTAAACCGCCTCTCTCACATTCATTTCCGTTTCATGATACAAACTCTCAAAAGACGGCATATCGTTTCTCTTAAAAACGCTGCAAAAATACAATTTTTTGTTCAATTCCCAATCGCCATCCGCACTTTTAGTCGGCAAAACACCCGAAAAAAGCCCTTATATTGCTAAAACTCAAAATCTTACACTTTTTTATAAACACAATGCTGTTTTTATTTTTTTCAGGACGGCCTCGCCCCTTTCTTCTTGGCGAACTGCGAATTAACACGCGCCTGTTCGTAAAAAAATCCGTCCCCCTCTTGACAACCACCGCTCCGGAATGGTATTTTTGCACCATGAAAACGAAATTCCACTTTACCCGAGGCGAATGGGCGGCCGCCCTCTTCCTGCTCACCATCATGACCGCAGGCAACATCTACTATTTCGTGTGCGACACACACCCGAAACTGTCCCGCGACGCGCACCGTTACGAAGCCCTTTTCCAACAGTTCGCCGACGAACAGCGGCGACTTGACGACTCGCTCGCGGAAGCACGGGAACAGACTTTCCGCACGCGCCCGACCGCACGCGCCGACACAACCCCGCCCTTCCGGAAACAGGAACACAAGCCGATGTACGACGTCGTGCGGATCGACATCAACAGCTGCGACACCGACCAATTGGTCACCGTGCCTCAGTTCGGGAGCAAACGCGCCGCCAAACTCGTGGAATACCGCGAGAGGCTTGGCGGCTTCCACAGCTTCTCGCAACTGCAGGAGGTCTATGTGCTGCAGAACATCGACACGACCAAACTGAAGACATATCTTTACATCAACAAACAGAGTATCAAGAAATTGAATGTCAACACAGCATCGTACCAGGAACTTGTCTCCCACCCTTATTTCGACACCTACCTCACCAAGCTGATCCTGCGCCACCGCGAGAAAAACGGTCCCATCCGAAACCTCGACGAACTGCAACAGATCACCCACGCATATCCGGAATTGATCGAGAAGTTGAGACCGTACATTAGCTTTTAGCTGTTGGCTGTTAGCTATTGGCTGTGCACTTGCGAGAAACTTATGCCTCGTTAGATTGGCTGTTTACTTTGACATTGACTATTAACCTTCTAACCATTAACCTTCTAACCTTCTAACCTTCTAACCATTAACCTTCTAACCTTCTTACCGTTAAAAATCGTACTTTTGCCGCCCGAAATCAACGGCAATGAAACTGACGAAAGACTATTTCCTCACGGACGATGTCGTGGCGCTGGCGCGCGACCTGATCGGCAAGTTCCTGTTCACGCGGGTGGACGGGCAGCTCACCGGCGGCATCATCAACGAGACGGAGGCGTACAAGGGCACTTCCGACCGCGCGTCGCATGCCTTCGGGGGACGACGCACGCACCGCAACGACATGATGTACCACGAGGGCGGCGTCGCCTACGTCTATCTCTGCTACGGAATGCACCATCTGCTCAACTTCGTCTCCAACGCCGAGGACATTCCCGACGCCGTGCTCATCCGCGGCATCATCCCCACCCACGGCGAGGAACTGATGCTGCAACGCACCCGCAAACGAAGCATCACCCCCGACATCGGCAGCGGTCCCGGCAAGGTGTCGAAACTGCTCGGACTCACCGTCGCCGACAACGGGCTTCCGCTCTGCAGTGAAAAACTCTGGATTGAAGACCGCGGTCTGCTCGTGCCCGACGACTCCGTCAAGGTCACCCCGCGCATCGGCGTGGACTACGCCGGCGAAGACGCAAAACTGCCGTACCGGTTTTTGTATTCTACAACCGACAGCCAACAGCTAACAGCCAACAGCTAATCACTCCAAGGCCACGGATTCACCTCTATCCCGGCCATCCGCACCATCGCCTCGTGCGCCTCGCGGCACACCCGGTCGATTTCCTCCCTGCGGTTGGCGCTCCGGTCGAACCAGATCGGCTCGCCCACGTGCAATGTCACGCACGGATAGTCTTTTTTCCCGAACAAGCGGTAGATGCCTTTCCTTTCCCGGAATGTATAGACAAACGGGATGACAGGGCGGTCGTATTTGTACGCCATGGAAAACGCGCCGCGCCGGAACGGCCGGATGGGCACGTACATATCCCAACGCACCGCTTCAGGAAAGACGATGAACCACATCTTGCGGCGGGCGAACTCGTCGAAAGCCTCGTTGTACTTGCGGATGCCCTCCCGGGTTTCGGGAATCGGGATGCCGCCAGCCTGTCGCAAAATCCAGCTGTTTGGACCGTTGAAGTGCTTGGCGAACATCGGGATGCGCACCCGGCGGAACCGCTGGCAGGCCGAATGGACGCCCAATGCGTCGAACACATAGACATGGTTGCAGACACACACGGCTCCGTCGCGGAGCTTTTTCTTGTGCTTGCGCAAACTTCCCTCGATTCGCAGCCCGAAATGGCATCGGTTGCGAACGGCGACAATAAACCATTTTACCAGCCAACCGGCTATACAATTGAGTTTGTACCTAAGCGAATTGTCCAAATAGGGGTAGGTCTCGTCGAAGACGTAGCGTCCTTTCGAGGAATCCTCGACATCCACGTGGAGCAGCCGCCGGTGCGGATCGTCGGTGGGATATTCGATGCCAATGTCGGGGATATAGACCCCCTCTTTGACCTTAAGCGTGCCAAATTCCACTGGTCCGTGTTATTTTTTAACGATATTGGACATTTTATAGGTGGTCACGGTGCCGTTGAATTCCTCCATCACCATCTCCACGGGCAGATTGTCGGATTTACGGTAGGTGATCACGATTTTGGCATAGCCCCGCGTGCCGGCCTTCTTGGCGGTAATCGTCACCACCTTGTTGCCGCCCTTTTCGACCATCGACGTGGTGGCGTCGTTGTCGGTCGCGGCCTGTTTCCAATTCCCGGAGATGCAATTCATCAGGGTGTTGCGCTGCACGCGCATGGCGGCGTTTTTTTCCGTGTCCACCACGGACTTCTTGCCGCGGACATTGATCTTGATAGTTTTGCCATCGATGATAAAATAGTCGCCGGCGGGGTTCGTGTAGTTCATCTCCAACTTGTCGTTAGAGTAAAGTTTCAGGTTCCCTTCCGAAGCGATGGTCTTGCCGGAAGCCTTGATGAACTTGCTTTGTTGGAAATGACATTCCACTTTCTGCGCCGAAGCGGCGAACGCCAGCATGGCAACGACTAAAGTCAACAATTTCTTCATTATCTTTTCGTATTATAATTCCACAAAAAACGGCGGCAAAAGTACGTTTTTTTTCGGTTTAGAGTTCAGATCACCACGGCAGGTAACGAGCGGACGGGACTGCTAAGCGGCCACCCGTTTCCGAAGGAACGGCCACTTCATCGCCAGGCGGAAGAAGAGCGGCTGCAACGTGTAGGTGATCATGATGGTGGAGACCATGCCGATCAGCGTGCTGGCGCCAATGGAACGAATGGCAGGGTGCTGGGCGAAAAACATTGTCACGACGACCACTATCAACACGAAAGCCGAGAAAAAGATGGCGACTTTGTGGTTTTCGAGCAAACGGTTGTCACCACCTTTCACGCCCGCTATCAGTCCCTGCATCACGAAAATGCTGTAGTCCACACCGATACCGAAGATGAACGTGGAAATCACGATGTTGATGAGATTGAAGGGCAGCCCTAAGATGGCCATCCATCCTTGCACCACATACCAACTCAAAAACATCGGCAGGAAGGCGATCAACGCGAGAATCACATCCTTGAAGGACAGCAGCAGCACCACAAACACGAAAATGGAGGAGATCAGCAGCGTGGTCTTAAAATCGGAATGGATCAGCGAAATCATGTTGCCGGTGTAATAGAAAGGATCCACAACCACCGCATGCGGCATCGCGGCAATGCGGTCGTCAAGTGCCGCTTTTTTAGCTGGGTTCATTTCTACCGAATTGAAAATCAGATATTTACCATCGCTTTCTTCGATAAAATTGCAGAGCAGACCGTCGGGTACGATGTCCGACCCGTAGAGGTCACCCGCCTCGTAATCGGCCTCCAGCATAGCCTGGAATGGCGTGAAGATATCGGGCGATAGGTCGTTTCGGATAGCGGCGGCGCGCACAGCATCCATCGCCTCGCGAATCTTTTCCGGCGTCCAGTAGCGGTGCCACGCCTCGATTCTCCGTTCCTGTTCCGCCTGCGACTGGAAGAGCGCCGACACCACCGGGGTGTACGCCGTCAACTCACCGGCACGGCGCAGCGAGTCCAACGTGTGCGACAACGTCCCGTTCGCATCCAACGCCTCGTCAAGCGTGGGCGCTATCACAGCATAATAACGCTGCAGGCCGCCATGGTTGTTTTTTTCCGCATAGAGATTCTCGGACTTGTGCAAAGCGTCGCTCTCGTAACCGATGTGTTTGAGATTGTTGTCGAACTGGATCTTCGGGGTAAAAACAATTCCAACCACGATAATAATGGACAGCACAGCGATGCAGAAGGGATTCCGGTCGTAAGCGTAATTGTTGATTTTCCCAACCATCTTGAGGATTTTTTCATTTTGCCTTGCATCTTTTTCACACAGGAAATGCGGGAGGAAGACGAGGGCAAAGAAGGTGCTGCCGACGAGCGCGAACGTGGCAAAGAGGCCGAAGTCCTTGAGCAGCTCGCTTTGCGTGAACAACAGACCGAGGAAAGCCCCGATGGTGGTGAGGCAGCCGAGGCAGACCGGTTTGGCCTCCTCCTTCAGCATCTGCTCCACATCACCCACAAACCGCTGATGGATAATGACATGCAAACAATAACTGATGGCCACGCCAAGCACAACAGAACCGATACCCATCGCCATCAGCGACATACCGCCCTTGAGCCAATACATACAAGCCAAGGCGAACAACGACCCATAGGCCACAGGTAGAACATTCTGCCATAAAACATGGACGCTCTTAAAACTGATACACAGTACAATAAGGATAATCAACAAAGAAATACCCACCGTGATGCCGATGTCGCGTTTCATCACGCGGGAGTTGTCGTTCGAACGCACCACCGCCCCGTGCATCAACACCTCCACGTCGGGATGCTGTTCTTGGAAAGCGTCGATCCGTTGCTTGATTCGGGAAATCAAGGCAACCCCTGCTTCGGAGTTAAATGCTTGGAAATTAGGCGAGATAAACATCAAAGCAACGGTGCTGTCGGCGGAAAACAGATGTTCGTTGACGATGGAAAAGCCCGTGCCGCCGGAGATGTCCGGCATCAAACACTGGCGGAGATTCAACGGGTCAGTGGTCACCATTTCCGTCACACTGCCGGTCTCGTCGTTCATAATCAGCTCGTTGTTGACCGCCATTGCCTCGTCCGCGTGCGCGATGGCATCGTCAAAACGGGCATACATCGACGTGTCCACAAACGAAGGCACATGTTCCATGGCAAAGCTGATGGCATTGAGTCCCGTCTCGAGGTCCATGCGGTAGAGCGTGTTGGCGATGTCGTCGTCAGTCGTCAGGATGGAATCCATCAGTTCGTCCACGTAGCCTGCCATCACCTCCGGCTCCGCGCCCGTCATCTGCAGGAAAATCTTGTCCTTCACCTTCAGGTTGCCGAACACCAGCCCGCTCTCCGATTTCTCGGACGACGGCAGCAGTTTCGACAAATCCTCTTCAAAGCGCACTTTCAGCCCGAAAAAGGCAAAAACCGCGGCGCTAAGCACCATCAACGTGTATAACAACCCTTTATGTTTCTGGAAAAAACGGTAGATGTTTACGAAGACCATACTTTAACTTGGCTTTAACTTTGACTATTTATCTTGTGAACTTCGATGCGGAAGGTTCTGTGTGCCAGATTATTGTATCGATTTTGGCGGCGAAACCGCTCCAGTGGCCGAGGACCTCCTCACTGTCGAAATTCGTGACAGCGGGAAGCGGGTTGGTGAACGGGTTGCTGCCGAACGCGGCCTCCGAGCCCGCCGACAGCATGTACAGATACGTGTCATGGTCGATCTGCGTGTGTTTCACATAGACCGTGTCTCCGGGGCGGAAGGTCAACCGTGAAAAGCTCTCCCCTTCTTCATCGCCCATCATTCCGCGCAAGAGTATCGAATATCCGGCGCGGGTGAGTTCGTAATTGAAGGTCAGGCCGTTGAAGGTGCGGTCGTCGAAAGCCACCGGCAAACCGCTAATCCACAGGCGGTCGTGCAGCGTCGGGCAGTTAACCTTGCAGAAAAAAGCGTAGTAGTTCTCTTCCGCCGGATCATCGGACAGCAGCATCCGAATGGAGGCCATCGAGTCGTTCAGCATCTCCGCCGACTGGTCGAAGCCGATGGAGTCGAGGTCGAAGGTCTTGGGGATGTAGGTCACGGCGGTGTAGGTCTTGCCGTCGTACTCCACGGTCAGGGTGTAATGCGTCTGTTCGCGCCCGAGGACCTGGCTGCCCATGAAGGCCACGTAGTAGGGAGCTTCAGGGGAGATCTTCCAGGTCAGTTCTTCGGTCTCGCCGGTCTCGGAGGTCACGAACACCCGTGCTTGGTTGCCTGTGACGAGCACGTCGTTCATAAGCATTTCGAGAGTGATTTCGGAGAAATAGGGGATACTTTTCGAGAGCATCACCATGGCGGGCGCTCCGTTCTCGATGGTGCCTTCGATCACCAGTTTCGGTTGGTAATCAGGAAGCTCCAAGTCGATTTCCCGCTGGCACCCGCAACACAGCACGAACAATGCCCCAAAAGCCCACAACAATTTCTTGTACATTTATCCCTATTTTAGTTTCAAAATTCGGCCGCGAAAATACAAAAAAATTGTATTTTTGCGCTCTTTTATTCCACCAAAGATTACGATGAACAACGATAGAGGAATCGACAACGATATGGCAAGACTGCTGGGAAAGGTTGCGGAGCCGCATATTTGGGACGAGCAGCCCGTTTTTTGTTTCACTTCGGACATTGACTGGGCTTCTGAGGCGGTGATTGAGCGCGAATTCCAGCTGCTGCCGTTAGACCTGCTGAAGCTCACCGTGTTTGTCACCCACAAATCACAAGCCATTGAGCGCGAGTTCCTTGCGGGAAACCTGCAGCGCGGCATCCATCCCAACTTCCTGCCCGGCTCATCGCATGGCGACACGTTCCGCGAAGTCATCGAAACCTGTCTGACGTTCGCGCCGGAGGCCACCTGCACGCGTTCGCACCGCGCCTTCGCCGTCACCGACACCGAGCACCTCCTCCACAACGAGTTCCACTTCAAATGCTCCTCCAACATCATCACGACGCTCGCCCCGAAAATCACCCCGTTCTGGCTGGAATCCAAGCTGTTGCAAGTTCCGGTATTCTTCGAGGAGGGCAGCTTTCTGTACAACGAATTAGGGCTCACCATACAGCCCTATCTGAAATATTTCACCTCTCCGGGGCTCAAAGTCATCAGCTTCCATCCGGTCAACATGGCCTTCAACACCCCTGAAATCGCCTGGATGCGCCAGATCAAGGACTCGCTTTCCCGCGAGGAATTCAACCACATCAGCGAGGAGATGATCGAACGGAAGCGGAACCGCGAGAAGGGAGCCTTCGACCTCGTCTCCGAAATCATCAACCTAACCCAACGACTCAACGTCCCCATCCTCTCCCTCTCCGACATATCCAACCTCTATAACCAATAACCCACAATCAATAACCATTTAAAAATGAGAATTTTAGAAAGCGAACGACTGATCATGAAGCCGGTGGAACCCGAAGACCTGCCCTATCTGATGGAGCAACGTTGGGATGCCGACCTCACCGACCATATCATCCACAATCCCATATCCACCTACAACCAGCAGCAGTGGTACGAGAAAATCTGCCGCAACGGCGACGTGGTGCTGGCCATCTTTTTCAAGAAGGCAGACGGTGAAAAGCCGGAGCTGCTCGGCGCGGTCGGCCTGTACGATTTCAACACGCGGCACCAGCGCGCCACCATCAAGACGATGCGGATCCCCAAAGAATACCAGGGACTCGGAATCGCCAGCGAAGCCCTTTGCATGCTGATTGATTACGGCTTCAACACCCTCAACCTCAACAAGATAACCTGTGACACCTTCGCTGACAATTTCGGAAGCATCAAACACTTGGAGAAAGTAGGGTTCCAGCGAGAAGGATGCCTCAAACAGCATTATTTCCATCAGGGAAAATTCAAAGATGCGCTGATTTACAGTCTTCTGCGAGAAGATTTCAACCGCAACAAGGAACAACACTAATCCGGAGACGTCGTATGTTTTACCAGAATGTCATTGAGCCGTACATCCGGCTGACGGAGCAGAACCCGGACCAGACCGTGGCCAAGATTGATGGCCAGGTGTATTCTTACGCGCAGTTGGCGCAACGTATCGCACCGATAATGAACGAGTTGGATGCCATGAGCATAACACGTGCGGGCATCGTGATGAAACCGGATCTCACCGCCTGCGCCGCACTGTTGGCTTGCCTGTTCAGCGGGGTGACCGCCGTCCCTCTGTCGCCGGAACTGACCGAGGAGAAGCGACAGCGGATTGTCAGCGAGCTCGAACTTCCGCAGGTGCTGACCGTGGAGCGCATGCACTACTATTTCCGAATGACTTTCGAAGACGCTCTCTGTCGTATCGACAACGGGCTTTATAACATTGAGGACAAGCAGATTATGTGTGTTCAATGCCGTTTTGACGAAGCAGGGGAATTGGCCTGCCGCTCCGTCTATGCCCATGAGTTCCCGAAACAGAAGAAATTCTCGCTGACGGCCGTTTTCCAACAACTGATCCCAGATTTCCCGGAAATATGTTCCATTCTATAAACAAAAACCTCAACATCCAGCTGTTTTTCCTCGTCCTTTTGTTCGGATGGGCCGGGTGGACCATATTTGCGCAGATGACCCCGACACCCGCAGACGGCACCATGCTGCTTTTCCAGATGGTGTCAAAAATCTGGGCCTGGAAGCCGGTGATTGCCCGTATCTTAGTATTAATCACAGTGTTGCTGATGACCATTGGCATTATCCAGCACAGTGTCAAAAACCACTTCACCGAGAACAAAAGCTACATGCCAGGCGTTTTCTTCCTGCTGCTGCTCAACTGCGGGAAATTTCTACAGACATTCTCGCCCGCATTGCTGACCGTTTTCTTCATCGCCTTGATCATGATGCTGTATTCGCCCAACGAACAGGCATCGAAAATGAAAGACCGGCTATTCGGGTTCGGACTTCTCATCGCCATCGCCACCATGCTGGATATCAGCGCTTTCGGCATTGTCTTGTTTCTGATCATGATGGTGGCCATCAACAATGTGACCTCATTCAAGGACATTCTGATTCTGTTGTCGGGAATCGCCCTCCCGTACATCGTCGCGTTCTCCATCGCCTTCATTTCCAACGGTTTGCAGACATTCGCGCAATCGTGGCGCGAAGTAAACATCCTTGTTCCCGTCAAACAGTTCACGCATCTGCGGGTCATCGAATACGTCGCCATCGCCTATTTCCTATTGGTGACCATCATTCTCGCAATTCGCAACAAAAGATTGCTGGACAACAAGTTGATAGTCATCCGACAGGCTTTTAACAATATAAACCTGTTGCTGATTTCCATGCTGCTGTTCTTGTTTTTGGCCATCGTGCCCTTTCCCGCCGCGCTGTTCTACATTCTGCCATCCGTCGCCCTCCACATGTCCGTGGCGGTGACGCAGAAACGGTACTGCTATGTGATAGACGTTCTGATTGTCAGCCTTTGCGTACTGCTATGGCTTTAGCCTCCCACTACTCCCCCACCCCGACGGTCGAATGCGGGTGTGACGAGGCCGGGCGCGGCTGCCTCGCCGGACCGGTCTGCGCCGCCGCCGTCATTTTCCCCTACGACTACACGAACGACGAAATCAACGATTCCAAGCAACTTACGGAGAAAAAGCGCAACGAGCTGCGCGAAATCATCGAGCGGGACGCCCTCGCATACGCCGTCGTGGAGGTTTCCGAAACGGACATCGACAAGATGAACATCCTGCGCGCCTCCATCCATGCCATGAATTTGGCCATCGGGCAACTCGCTGTCACTCCGGACCTTATCCTCGTTGACGGCAACCGCTTCACCGACCGATGGCACATCCCCTATCGCTGCGTCGTGAAGGGCGACGCCACCTATCTCTCCATCGCCGCCGCCTCCATCCTCGCCAAAACCCACCGCGACGCGCTGATGAGCCGCCTCGCCGACGAATATCCCGACTACGACTGGAAAAAAAACAAAGGCTACCCAACCGCCAAGCATATCGAAGCCGTCAACCGGCTCGGCCTAACTCCTTATCACAGAAAAAGTTTCCATCTCAAAAACCAGCTGTCGCTCGACCTGTAATCCTTTTCTCATTTTTTTCGTTTTTTTTTTGCCACAAATCACTCCGGATTTCGTTATAGACTTGTTGATTACAAATGCTGACAGAAAAAGATATAGAGATCATTGAGGGATGCCGCCGCGGCGACACCGCATGTCAGAAAATGTTGTATGACACGTACGGTCCGATGGTGAAGGGTATTTGTCTGCGTTATGCCGACGACATCCAGGAGGCGGAAGACCTGTTTCACGACATTTTCATCTTCATTCTGACGCATTTCGAGGACTATGACCGCATCACCAATCTCGGAGGCTGGCTGCGTGTCATCACCATCAACAAACTGATCGACCACGTGCGGAGGAAGAAGATTTACGACGCCACGCCCATGAGTCAGCTGGTTCTGGAGCCCGGCGCGGCCGACGAAAACTACGACGGCATCCCCATGGCAGTGCTGATGGAGATGATCAACGGGCTGCCGCTGAAATACAAGACCGCCTTCAACCTGTATGTGGTCGATGAAATAGAACAGGAGGAAATCGCCCGCCTGATGAACGAGACACCGACCAACGTCCGGTCGCTCGTCTCGCGCGCGAAACAGAAACTCCGGAAGAAAATTGAAAAATATATGCGAAATGAAGAATACCGATACTAATATGAACCACAACCCCATAGAGGAGCTGCGCCAGATGACCACGCCCGTTTCCGAGCAGGAGTGGGCCGCCATCACGAGCGACAAGCGCTACACGCAGAAATTCGGGCGCAAGGGCGGTTTGTCACCGAGAGGCCGCGCCGCCATCATCGCCGGCACCGTCGCCGTCCTGATTGCCGTGCCGATTCTCGTGAAAACCCTGACTCACAAGTCTTCCGATACCGCGCAGTCCACCGTCCCCACCACGGAGACGACCGTTCCGCAACCCGCAGTCACCACCACGAGCACCACCGCGAGCGCCACTGTCACTCCGAGCGCGCCTTCCGTTTCCAACACCACGGCGCAGTCCAACCGCGTCGAAACCGTCGCGCAGGCAGCCGCCACCGAGCGTGAAACCGTCACCGCCGTCATTGCTGCACGCACGCAAACATCTGATAATCTGACATCTACAAGCACTACAGTAACACCCGCGACCACTACAACCCCAGCACAGAGCGTCCCGCAAGCGCCCGCAAAGGCTACCCGGACGGCAAACCAGACCGCCCCGCAGCGTGTTCCGGCAAGCGAACCCGCCGTAGAGGAGAACATCACGATGGACGAACAGCCGTTGAAATCGGAGGAGACTCCCGAAGAGGAGCTGCCGACGGCCGACGAATTCTTCATCCCGTCCGCCTTCACCCCCAACGGCGACGGCCTGAACGACCTCTTCTACGTGAAAGCCAACTTCGAGCCGAGAAACTACGAGCTTTCCGTCTTAAACCGCAACGGAGACCTGGTCTTCATCTCCCGCGACATCAACACCGGCTGGGATGGCAAGCAACACGGCAAGACCCTGACGCACGGCATGTACGTCTATATCATCAAATACAAAGACTCCCAGGGCAACGACCAGCGCAAACAAGGACAAGTCCTGCTAATCCCGTAACCGATGACAGACCGTTCCACACCTCCCGAAATCCACGCCATAGAGGCGTTTCCGCTTCCCACCCCACGCCGCGAGTCGCTCCAGAACGGCATTCCCGTCTTTCTTTTCGACAACCCCAACCTGGACCTTATCCATCTCCTCGTGCAGGTGCGGACAGGATCCTTCTATCAGCCGGCGAAACACGTCTGCAACTTCACCTATTCGCTGCTCAAGGAGAGTTCCCCGCGTTTTTCACCGCAGGAAACGGCCGAGAAACTCGACTACTACGGCACCGCGGTAAGCGTCAATGTCGGACTGACGCGGGTGCAGATCCTCATTTCGACGCCCAAGGACAAACTGGCCGACATTTTACCTGTCGTCGCCGACTTCCTGATTTCGCCGACTTTCCGCGACGAAAACCTGCGGATCATGCAAGACAAGGAAGTGAAAAACCTGGCATACAATTCGCAAAAGACCGACTATCGTTCCTGGCAGCTGATGTGGCACGAGATGTTAGGAGAGACCTTCCCCGCCGTTTCGGAAATCGCCACGCCGGCGACCATCAACGCACTGACCACAAAGCTATTGCAGGATTTTCACAAGGGAAGTTTTTGCGCGGAGAATGTCACCGTTTTCGTCACCGGGAACACGGACAGCGCGTCGGAACGGCTGATTGCGGGCACCTTTTCCGCCATCCCGCACGGCACGCCCTCGCCGAAGCTGCCGAGAATCACCACCTTTGACAAGACGACGAACTTCGTCTATCAGCCCATGGAAGGCTGTCTGCAGTCCTCCATCATATTAAGTTCCATATCCATTGGCTACAATCATCCGGACCGCACCGCATTTTCGGTGTTGAACACGCTGACGGGCGGTTACTTCAGCTCACGGTTGATGCAGAACTTGCGCGAGCGGCAGGGGCTCACCTACGGCATCACCTCGGCCAGCACCTATTTCGGCGAGCAGTCCGTTTTCGCCATCAGCAGCGACGTGAACGCCAGCCAGACCGCACACGCCATCGATTCCTGCTTCGAGGAGCTGCAACGACTTCAAGACGAGCCTGTTAGCGAACAAGAGCTAACCATGGTGAAGAACTATATCGCCGGTATCCAGCTGCGTGCCGCCGACACCACCGTCAACGCCATGCAGAAATACGCCTACTTCCACACATTCGGATTGGACGAATCGGAAATGTACCGCTATCTTACTGACATAAAAAAAGTTACACCCGAGGAAATTTTAAAATTATCAAGAAGATACTTTTCATACAATAATTTCACCCAAATTATCGTTGGAAATTATTTGCGGGAAAAATGAAATCTGACGTGATGAAAAAACACCTACTCGTCGCATTACTGTTAGCACTCGTTTTGGGCAGCTACGCTTGGGAGCCGCCTAAAATGCAGTGTCTGAAACTGATGAACAACAACCAGCGCATGAAAATGGCCTGGAGCAGCAACGGCGACTGCATCCACTTCGAGAAATACTATTTCTACATCAACGACGTCCTCTGCGACAGTCTTTTCGGCTACAGCAGCGCGACCCAGAGCTACACGCTGTGCGACTACGGTTCCAAAGACATCAACGACATCCCCACGGCAACGGAATACTACTGCTATATCGTCGCGGTGGACTCCAACGGCAACCGGTTCTATTCCGACACCATCCACTCCATCAGCCTGACGGTCACCCCGCAGGCCAACAACACCTTGGCGTACCTTGAATGGGAGTCGCCGACCACCGTTCTGGACAACAGCTGGGGCAACACGTTCGACATCTTCAAGAAGCGCGATTTCGAGCCGGACTTTCCGCCCGAGCCGTTCGCCTCCGTGCCGAACACGCAGCTCAGCTACACTGACACCTCCGACGTCTGCAACAACATCATCTCCTATCAGGTGAGTATCTCCAACATCTACGGTGTCAACGAGCATTGTCCGTTCATGACGACCATCGGCTCCGCCCACCTGGTGGACAGTATCAGTCCCACCCCGCCGGTGCTCGACAGCGTGACCGTGACCCCGACCAACGAGGTGATGCTCGGCTTCCACGAAACGGAACCGTACATGATGGGGTTCATCATTTACTACATCACCCCCAACGGGACCATCCCTTTGGACACCGTTTACGGTCAAACCGTCTGGATCGACCCAGTGCTCAACCCGACCTACGACTCGCGTTTTTACCGCATCGCCGCCATGGACTCGTGCGGCAACGTTTCCGCGCTGACCAACAACCAGCAGAGCAACATGATGCTGCACCTCCAAGGTTTGGATGCCTGCACCCGGTCGGCCACGCTCCAGTGGTCCACCTACACGAACCTTTTCAACGACATTGACCATTACGAGGTGATGTTCAGCGGGGACTTAGGGCAGACGTGGCAAATGCTCGGCAATGTCACCACAAACAGCTATCTCATTGAGAATCTTGACCTTAACCACGAATATTTAGCTTATGTCCGCGTGGTGAACAACGGCGGGACCGTCACGGCGAGTTCCAACCGTGTCAACATCACGATTTCGGCGGGCGAGTCGCAGGATTTCACCTACATCCGCTCCGTGTCGGTCATCGACAACTCATACCTCCGCATCCGGGTGCTGACCAGCGGCGACACGCTGCCGTTCGTCTCGATCACCCTGCAGCGCAGCGAGAACGGCATCGATTTCGAGGATTTCAGCACGCAAAGCTTCATTTCGGGCGCCAACGGCTACGTTTTCAACGACAGTTCCGCGAATTTCAACCGGAGCACCTACTATTACCGGTCGTATGTCCTGAACAGCTGCGGGACGTATTCCGGCTACTCCAACATCGCGCACAACATCCTGCTGCGCGGCGAAAACAACGCCCAGAACAACATACTCACCTGGCACGGATACGACAACTGGGACGGCGGTGTGGCGCAATATTTCGTGATGCGGAAGGTGGAGAGCGAGGAGCTCTTCAACACGGTCAGCGAGGTGGTGCCCGCCTCCATCAACAACTTCAGCGACGACATCTCCTCTATGTATGAGTCCGGCTCGAAGTTCATCTATTACGTGGAGGCGAAAGAGAGCCCCAACACGTACGGTTTCGAAGAGACGAGCCTGTCGAACCAAGTGCAAGTAATCCAACCGCCCACGCTGTACGTGCCGAACGCGTTCCGTCCGTTGGGGGCGAACAACAACGTGTTCAAACCGCTGAACTCCTTTGTGTCGTTCGACGACTACCGGTTCTCGATATTCACGCGCAGCGGCACATGCGTCTTCATGACCACCAACCCGCAGGACGGTTGGGACGGCCGCATCGACGGCATCGTGGCGCCGATGAACGTTTACGTGTGGCTCATCGAATACAAAATGCCCGACGGCACCCCGATGGAGCTGACGGGCACAGTGACGTTGGTGAAATAAAAGGTTAGAAGGTTAGAAGGTTAGGAGGTTAATGGTTATAAAAAAATTGGAACTCTTTCGGGTTCCAATTTTTTTGTATCTAATTGTGTTTTTTTATTCGATTGAGTCGCCGGTAGCGCTGTCACCTTCCTGCACCTTCTTCTCCAACTCCATCTTTCCGAAACGCAACGTGATGCCGGCCGACACATAACGGCTGTTCAGCATTTTGTTGGTACTGTTGTTCAGGAAGTAGGGGTTCGTGTTGACGGAACCGGAGCCGTAGCGGCCGCCCCAGTTGAAGATGTCCTGCACATTAACGAAAATCGACAGTTTGCGTTTGAAGAGGTCGCTGCGGAGACCGAAATTCAAGGCGTAGCGGGCTTTGCGCTCGCTCATCAGGCTGATTGTCGGGGAGTTGTAGAAACCGGAAGCGGTGAACTGCAACCAATCGAAAGCCTTGGCCCAGAAGTTCAAACGCACACTCCATGACCATTTGTCACGCCCGTCGATCTGGTGCACGCCGTCACGGTCGTACTCCATCTTGTAACCGTAATCATAGACATTGGCGTAGAGTCGCAGGTTGACGAAACCGGTCGGACGGTAAGTGGCATTCAACGATGCGCCATAACGCCAGGAAGTTCCCATGTTGTAGGGCACCGAATAGCTGACAACCCGGTCGAGATATTGGTCGAACTCGGAGTCGGTCAGCGAACTGATCTCGTTGGTGCTCAAGCGGCCGTAAACCTCAACCCCGACGTTGCCGAAACGGTTGAAGTACTTCTGCCAACCCGCTTCCAGATTGTGCGTATACCCGCTCTTCAGTCCGTTCGGATTGTCCGACGAATAACGTCCGAAAGGATTGCCCGTGGAGTAGCTGTTGTCGCTGTAACGGCGGAAATGACTCAAGTCCTCCTCGTCGGGGTGCGACATGCGCATGGAGTAGTTGAGCTTGATGTTATGCATGCTCTTGGTGCGGTAGGTGAGATGGATGGACGGACGCAGCGACAAGAAGATGGGTGCGCCTTCGTCGGCGAAAGGCATGTCGCTGATGTACTCGTAGGCATCGCGCAACATCCCAACGCCCAATCCGGTGCTGAGCGTGAAGCCGCCCCAACGGTGCGTCCAGTTCACGTCGGCATTGACGTTCGTCGAGCCGCCATTGAAGTGGTAGGTACGCAACGTGTCCACCAACTCGCCTTCAAGATCGTTGTAACGGCGGTAGTCGTTGCTCATCTGGAAATGGCTGGTACGCAGACCATAACTCATCTCGCCGTTATCGCTGTAAGGCCGGTTGTAACGGGCATCGAAATCCGCACCGTAACGGAAACTGCGCGTGAGCAGGTAACGGTGCTCGTCAAGATCGTAGTAGGTGTCATAGAACCGGTTGTACCACTGCTCGCTGGCGTTGTGCGAGAACCGCCCGTTAAGGCCGAGGCGCAGGTTGTGCCCCTTTTTGTCGAACTTCTTGGTGTAATCGACCCCGGCGTGGGTCATCACGGAATGGCCGACCGACTTGCTGCGGGTGGTGTCAATATATTCAATAGAGAATGGAGGCAGAGAGTCGAGGTAAAAATAGGTTTGGTCGCGGCCGGCAACATAGCGGCTGCCGTTGTAGTTATAAAAACCGCCGGCATCGAAAGAGATCTCGCTGGTAGAGTCAATTTCATAGTTGATGCCGAGGAAGAAGTTGCCGGCAGCGTTACGGTTGGTGTCCTGCTGCGCGATAACATTCGACCACGTGGTGTCGTACTCGCCGAGAACATCCGCATCACGGCGCTGATAAGAGGTGGACGCGGAACTGTTGCGACGCGCGCTGTAACGACCCGACACGAAAAAGTTGACGCTCAGCTTCTCCTTGGTCCACATGTAGCTGACCCAAGGCGAGACAAACGGCTGGTTGGAACCGTTGATGCCGAAGCTGACGAACTGGTTGCTCTTGACGTGCGCGGAGGTGACGATGTTGATGACCGCCTCGGCATCGGTGGCGTATTTGGCCGACGGATTCGTGATGGCCTCGATGCGTTCCAGCGCGTTGGCGGGCAACGTCTGGAGGTAGGTTTTGAGGTTCTCCTCGGTGAGTTTGGAGGGTTTGTCGTTGATCCAAATCTCCACACTCGACACACCGCGTAGGGTGATGTTGCCCTCCACATCGACCTCCACGCCAGGCGCGTTCTGCAGCGCGTCCTCGGTGGTGCCGGTCTGGATAGAGGCGTCCTCGCTGACGTTATAGACGAGCTTCTCGCCGTCCATGGCGTAAATGGGCTTCTCCGTCTTGATGGTCACTTCGCCCAAGGATGTTGACATAGGTTCGAAAAGCAGGGTGCCAAGGTCGGTGTTGTTGGTCACCGTGAAAGGAATGAGACGCGGTTTATAGTTGAAGAACCAGACGCGAAGCAGACACGGTCCTTGAGGGATGCCGTCGATCTCGAAATAGCCATTGTTGTTGGCCGAGGTGCCCTTGATGAGCATCGAGTCTTCCGGGTCGAGCACCGCGACGTTGGCGTAGGCCAGCGGGCCGCCGGAGACGGAATCCTTCAGCATTCCCACCACCTTGAACGTGGCGCCTTCGCGGACCTTTTTCTTCTGTTTCACAGGGGCGTTCTGCTGAGGCATCTGCTGATTCCAGCCGCCTCTGTCGCCACCCATCGGCGGCCGTCCGCCGGGATAACCGCCGCCGGGTGGACGCCCGCCAGGATATCCGCCGCCCGGGGGCTGCGCCATGACTAAAAACGCCGACATCAGCATGACCAAAGTCAGCATGAAAGCCTTATACTTGTTAATTTTCAGCGAAAAAACATCAAACATCATCTTTTCAAAATTTAAGCCGCGAAAATACGCTTTTTCTTAAAACAAACAATGTCTAAAAAAATTCGTATCTTCGCGGCGCAAAAACCAAAACCTATGGCTGACGATTTTGAAGATGAAGAACTGAACGAGGAATTGGACGAAAATTCTTCGGATATCATTATCCCACAGGAAGATACAGATAATAACACGCAAGACGAGTCGGGCTTGCACAAGGTGATTTTCGCGCAATCGATGTACCGCGAATGGTACTTGGACTACGCCTCCTACGTCATCCTCGACCGCGCCTTCCCCGACGTTTACGACGGTTTGAAGCCCGTGCAGCGCCGCATTTTGCACTCCATGGACGAGTTGGAAGACGGCCGTTTCAACAAGGTGGCGAACATCGTGGGTAACACCATGAAATACCACCCGCACGGCGACCAGTCCATCGGGGCGGCCTTGGTGCAGATGGGCCAGAAGCACCTGCTCATCGACACGCAGGGTAACTGGGGCAACATCCTCACCGGCGACGACGCGGCGGCCCCCCGTTACATCGAGGCGCGCCTCACCCCCTTCGCCAAGGAGGTGGTCTTCAACCACAAAACCACCGAGTGGCAGGTCTCCTACGACGGTCGCAACCGCGAGCCCATCGCATTGCCCGTGAAATTCCCTCTGCTGCTCGCGCAGGGCGTGAAAGGCATCGGCGTGGGCATGTCCACCCTCATCCTGCCGCACAACTTCAACGAGCTGATTGACGCCTCCGTGCACATCCTCAAGGGCGAGGATTTCGAAATCTACCCCGACTTCCCGACGGGCGGCACCATCGACGTGAGCCGTTACAACAACGGTGCGCAAGGCGGCAAGATCCGCAACCGCGCCAAAATCAGCATTGTCGATAACAAAACATTGGTAATCAACGAGATCCCTTACGGCACCACCACCGAAGACCTCATCTCCGAATCCACCAACTCCATCACCAAGGCCATCGACAACGGCAAGCTGAAAATCAAGAAGATAGACGACAATACGGCGGCGCAGGCGGAAATCTACCTCCACCTGATGCCTGGCGTCTCCCCCGACCAGACCATCGACGCGCTCTACGCCTTCACCGACTGCGAAATCACCTACTCCACCAACGCCTGCGTCATTTGGAACGGCAAGCCCGTCTTCACCAACGTCAAGGACATCCTGCGCATCAACACCGAGAACACCCTCAACCTGCTGCGCAAAGAGCTGGAAATCGAGCTCGACGAACTTCGCCAGCAATGGCACAAGGTCTCCTTGGAGAAAATCTTCTTCGAGAAGCGCATTTACAAGGAATTGGAAAAGGACGCCGAATCCTGGGACGCGCAGATCGACCGCATCGAACGTGCCTTCGACCCCTACCGCCCACTCTTCCGGCAGGAGATCACCCGCGACGACGTGCTCGCACTCTGCGAGAAGCCCGTGCGCAAAATCTCCAAATTCGACATCAAGGCCGCCATGGACAAGCTCGCCGAAATCGAGCTCAACATGGACGAAGTGCAGAACCATCTGGACCACCTCGTCGATTACGCCATCAACTATTTCCTGCAACTGAAGAAAAAATACGGCGCCGACCACAAACGGCTCACCGAAATCAAGAGTTTCGACAACATCAACGCCGTCACCGTGGCCGTGGCCAACCAAAAGTTGTTTGTCAACAAGAAGGAGGGCTTCATCGGCACCAACCTCAAGAAAGACGACGACGTGGAGTTCGCCTGCCTCTGCTCCGATTTGGACGACATTATCGTCTTCCACGAGAACGGCGAATGTTCCATCAGCAAGGTGGCTGACAAGCACTTCGTGGGCAAGCACATCATCCACGCGGAGGTATTCCGCCGCGGCGACGAGCGGCAGATCTACAACATGATCTACTCCGCCGGCGTGAACGGCCCCGTCTATGCGAAACGGTTCAACGTGGGCGGCGTCACCCGCGACAAGAAATACGACCTCGTGAAGGGCAACAAAAACGCCAAAGTGCTCTATTTCACCTCCAACCCGAACGGCGAGGCCGAGGTCGTGCGCGTGAAGCTCAAACCGAAGCCCAAGCTCAAAAAGCGCGAGTTCGACTTCGATTTCGGCACATTGGCCGTGAAAAACCGCGCCGCGTTGGGCAACATCGTCACCCGCTACCCTGTGGCCAGCATCACCTTGGCTCAGAAAGGCATCTCCACACTCAGCGCCATCGACGTCTATTTCGAGTCCGCCGTGATGCGCCTCAACACCGACGGCAGAGGCGAGTTAGTGGGGTCCTTCCACGAAGATGACAAAATCATAACCGTCTACAAATCGGGTAATTACAGAATCACCGGATACGAAACTTCCCTGCACTTCGAAGACGACCTCGACATCATCCGCAAGTGGAAGCCTTCGATGATCATCACCGCCATCTATCAGCTTAAGAAAGACAAGAAATACTTCATCAAGCGTTTCCAACCCGACGTGTTGATGAAGAAAGTCGATTTCTACCCCACCGACGGCACCGCCAAACTGATCGCCTACTCCATCGACTACCTGCCGCAGATCAAGGTGGTGTACCACGCGAAGAAGTCCGACACGGAAGACACCACGGAGGTGCTCGCTTGCACCGAGTTGGTGGAGCTGGCCACCGCCCGCGCAAAGGGCAAACGTCTCAGCTTCAACGACATCAAGTCAGTGAAATTCATCGAGCCGCTGCCTTACGAAGAGCCCGAGGAAGAGCCCGAACCCGAATTACCCGACGATGTGGAACCCGTCCCCTCCATGGATGACGAAATCGCCAAGGAGGTCTTCGACAGCATCTCCGCTGAAAAATCTGACATTCTCCCGACCGATACTGACGGAGAAGGCACTCAATTGGGGTTGTTCGATGACATGTAGAGACGCAATGCATTGCGTCTCTACGACCCACCAACCGTAACAATTTGATGAACCGCCATATCGTACATATTGTTCTTATCTTTCTCGCGCTTTTCGCCGCCTGTCGCGAGCGCGTCGAACCGCCTACTCCTTACGAAATTCCGATTCCCAAAGGGTTTCCCACGCTGTTGAACATCCCCGCCGACAACCCGATGACGGTGGAGGGCGTGGAACTCGGGCGGTTGCTCTTCCACGACCCGCACCTCTGCGGCTACACCGGCACGGAGCCCGACTCGCTAATGTCGTGCGCCACCTGCCACCGCCGCGAATGCAACTACGACCTTGGCACCGACAACCCGCGATTCCCCGATGGGAGGCCCCGTGGCCGCACCACCGGCAAACCCACCATCCACAACGTCATGCCACTCAAGAACCTCGTCTTCAACCACGAGGGCTATTTCTGGAACGGACTGATTTCCAACAACAACCCGAATGCCAAACAGCGCACCATCGAGGACGTCGTGTTGATGGCCATCACCGCAGACGATGAGATGTGTGGTACGGAGGCGAGTTCCGTGGCCGCCATCAAAGCCGACAGCAAATACCCTCCCCTGTTCAAGAAAGCCTTTGGTACTGAAGAGATTACGATGGACCGTATCCAGAAGGCCATCGCGCAGTACGTGCGTTCGCTCGTTTCCGGCGACACCAAGTTCGACCGTTACCTGCGTGGCGAGGAACAGCTCACCCCGCAGGAGTTGCACGGCTATGTCCTTTTCACCACCGAAGAGGGTGCCGACTGCTTCCACTGTCACGGCAGTGCGGGCAGCCCGATGTTCACCACCAACCTCTTCTACAACAACGGATTGCAAGCGCAACCGGCAGACGAGCACGACCGTGCCAGCGTCACGGGCGACCCACATGACCGCGGCGCCTACCGTGCCCCGTCGCTGCGCAACGTCACCAAGTCCGCGCCCTACATGCACGACGGCCGTTTCAAAACGCTGGACGAGGTGCTGGAGTTCTACAACTCCGGGGTGCAGAACTCCCCGACCATCAGTCCGTTAATGCACCACGTCAACGACGGCGGCGTGCGCCTCACCCCGAATGAAATTGCGGATTTGAAAGCTTTTTTGGAAACGTTGACAGAGGAGGATTAGACCTGAATCGCGAAAAAATGATAAACGAGATGACACATAACGAGGCCCCATTCATCGGGGTGAACCGCCACCGCATCGGGGTGGACGGCGAAGGCGTGACCACGTTGGCGGCCTTCCACGGATGTCCGCTAAGATGCCGTTACTGTCTGAACCCCAGTTGTTTGGATGCGGATGCTCGCGTGCGTAAGTTCACACCGGAGACCCTCTATCAGGAACTTCTCATCGACGACCTCTACTTCGTGGCCACGGGCGGCGGAGTCTGTTTCGGCGGCGGGGAGCCGTTGTTGCGCCCCGAATTCATCCGCCAGTTCCACGCCCTCTGCGCCGGACGCTGGAAAATCACCCTCGAGACGTCTCTCAACGTGCCGCTGAAATCCCTGCAGACGGTCACACCGCTCGTCAACGACTTCATCATCGACATCAAGGATGCCAACGACGAGATTTACAAAGCCTATACAGGAAAATCGAACGCCCAAGTGTGGGAGAACCTGGCGTGGCTCGCCGCGAATTACGACCGCCAGCACGTCTTCCTCCGCGTGCCGCTGATCCCGGAGTTCAACACCGATGAGGACAGAGAGCGGAGTGTGGAACGGCTCTCAAAGTTAGGGTTCGGGAATTTCGACCGGTTTACGTACAGGGTTGAGGAAACAGGGATTAGAAAATTAGGGGACAGGGATTAGGGAAAAAGGATTATGTCGTTAGAGTAAGTCAATGCCCTTGTTATTCATAATTCTTAATTCTTAATTCTTGAACGTCACCGGCACCTGGTACCAGCAGCGCACCGGTTTCCCCATGTTTCTGCCGGGTTTCCACTTCGGCATGGACATCACCACGAGCACCGCCTCCTTGTCGCATTCGGGGAAGAGCGGGACTTTCACCTTGGCGTTGGTCACCTGTCCGTCCTTTTCCACCACGAACTCGACCAGGACCGTGCCTGTGATGCCGTTATTCTTCGCCACCGGTGGATATTGAATTTCTCTCGCCAAGAAAGCTTGCAAGGAATCTGCTCCTCCAGGAAATTCAGGATACTCCTCCACGACACGGGACACCGGCTCCCCGGGCGGCTCCCAAGATGGATACTCGTCGGCATCGCCGACTTCAACAATTCCCTCATAGTCGTCACCCCAAACGGGTACATCTGTTGAAACACAAAGGCCATTTTCCACGATTCGCAGGATTTCCTCTTTCGGGGCGGGGGCGGGCCGGTTGCCGTTGGTGGGCGCGGTTGCCGGTTCTCCTGCAGGTTCGGGGGATGATTCAGGGGACGGTTCTACAGCTTGCGACAGCGTGTTGACGGGTGTGGGCTCGGGTTCGCTGCCGGCGGGTGTCGCGGGCGTTTTCGGACCGTGGCACGCACCCATCATCATGGCGGAGACGGCGATGCCCGCCACGGTGACGGCCTTGCCGAGCGCCCGGCGTTTGGAGAGTTCCCGCTCCAAGTAGCGCACCTCCGATTCGCAATAGGGACATGTGCCCCGGCAGTC
>Ga0247611_10001437_pt1 | contig 42299 bp, 22 predicted proteins | sample 177DNAGHGhighgp2_FD_192422 | JGI IMG/M metagenome (GOLD analysis project Ga0247611, IMG submission 192422) | Sheep rumen microbial communities from Palmerston North, Manawatu-Wanganui, New Zealand - 1770 DNA GHGhigh gp2 | ecosystem: Host-associated > Mammals > Digestive system > Stomach > Rumen... | reverse complement strand
ATCGACCAGATTATTACGGAAAAATATGCAGAAGGGCTTTATGGTTATAAGCAGATACTTTGCTATGGAGTAGCGTTCTTCCAGAAACAGGCGAAGGTGAAGCTGCTGACTAATGGATAGACTTGGACATACAAGAGTTCTTATCTTTGAGCTTTTAGGCTTAGAAGGTAAGAACTCTTTTTAAGTGGATCAATAGATAAGCGGTAAATGATCGGCATAACTAGAAAGATTAAGCGAATGATATATTTGCGGAGCAATCTCTCTGGTGATGCATGGTGAGGGGAAATTAAGGAATACTTGACACATACCGCCGCAGGAAATTACTTGAAAAATGGGTGACAAGTATAGTATAATAAAGAGTGAGCGTTTTGATTTTGGGATATAGAAAAGAGAATCCTCTGGAATCATATGAAGGGCGGATAATAAAGCAGCCAGGGCAGAGAGCTGATAGTCTGATTGTTAAAGCGGTTAAAGCAAAAATAAAAAGCAAAAAATAAAAAGCAAAAAGCATAATTATTCAAGCAGTTAAAGGAAATTTAGCATATGAATGAAAAGGTTTTACATACATTAGAATTTGATAAAATAAAAGAAATGCTTGCAGGCATGGCAGGAACAGAAGCAGCAAAAAGGAGATGCCGCGAGCTAGAGCCATATACAGACATAAAGAAGATAAGGCAGCTCCAGCAGGAGACTGCAGACTCGCTATCTAGAATATATAAATCAGGAAGCATAGGCTTTCATGGAATACCAGATATCACAGATAGCATGAGAAGGCTTGAAATCGGAGGAGTATTAGGAATAAGAGAGCTGATGAATGTAGGCTCGGTACTGAGGAATTCTAAAGCAGTAAAAAAATATGGAGACTCAGAACTGACAGATTCCCTTACCTCTAAATTTGAAGCCTTAGACCCTGTAACAAGCCTTGAAAATGAAATAACCCGCTGCATCATATCAGAAGAGGAAATAGCAGATGATGCCAGCAGCGGTCTAAAAAATGTCAGAAGACAGATAAAAATTACCGGAGATAAGGTGAGAGAGACCTTGACTAAGATTCTAAATTCAAGCGGTGAAATGCTGCGCGACAATCTCATCACCACAAGAAACGGCAGATACTGCCTGCCGGTAAAGCAGGAATATAAGAATTCCTTTGGAGGAATGGTGCATGACCAGTCAGCAACGGGTTCAACTGTATTTATGGAGCCGGAAGCAGTAATTAGGTTAAATAATGAGCTTGCAGAGCTAGCAGCCAAGGAAAAGGAAGAAATCGAAAAGGTACTTGCAAACCTCTCAAATATGGCAGGGGAAGTGCTTGAAACAATAGAATGTGATTATAAGGTATTAGTGGAGCTGGATTTCGTATTTGCAAGAGGAAACCTCGCAAAGAAAATGAAGGCGACAGAGCCGATTTTCAATGAAAATCACTATATAAATATCAAAAAGGGAAGACATCCGCTAATAGAACAGCATAAGGTGGTTCCTATAGATGTATTCCTTGGCTATAAACCAGAAGGTCTTGCAGAAAGCTTGAAAGCCGCAGGCACAGTAGCGCTGGGTAAGGATAATAGAGCAGATAGCAAAAAAAATAAGAAGAGCGGTACACCAGAAATACCAGAAAATATAAGTACGGAAAGCTCAGGACTTGGATATATAGAGGGAGCGGTAAATAACGGTTTTGACATGCTAGTAATAACAGGTCCAAATACCGGCGGAAAAACTGTAACCCTAAAGACCCTTGGACTTATGACCATAATGGGACAGGCAGGATTACATATACCAGCCTTTGAAGGCTCATCACTTGGAATCTTTGAAGAGGTATATGCAGACATAGGAGATGAGCAGAGCATAGAGCAGAGTCTTTCGACTTTCTCATCTCATATGACAAATACTGTAAAAATCTTGAGCAAGGCAAACGAGAATAGTCTTGTGCTCTTTGATGAACTAGGTGCAGGAACAGATCCTATAGAAGGAGCTGCGCTTGCAATGTCTATCCTTACTCATCTCCATAACAAGGGCATCACGACAGCGGCAACCACCCATTACTCAGAACTTAAGATATTTGCCCTAAATACAGAGGGCGTATCAAACGGAAGCTGTGAATTCAACGTAGAAACGCTTCAGCCTACCTATAAGCTCTTAATCGGAATACCAGGAAAATCAAACGCCTTTGCGATTTCAAGAAAGCTCGGGCTTTCAGATGAAATAATAGAAGAAGCAAAGGGCTTTATCAAGGAAAGAGATGAAAGCTTTGAAGACATAATATCAAGGCTTAATGCGGACAGGCAGAAAATAGCAAGCGAAAAAGAAGAGCTAGAAAGAAGCCTTGCAGCGCAGAAGGAGCTTGAAAAGCAGCTTAGAGAGAAGAATGAGAAACTTGATAAGCAAAAGGCAGACATTCTTAGGAAGGCTGATGAAAAGGCCAGGGACATACTCCAAAAGGCAAAGGATTATGCAGACTCATCCATTAGAACAATGAACAAGTTGCAGCTTAATGCAGGAAATGCAAGGGAAATGGAAGAGCAGAGAGCAAAGCTGCGTGAAAGGCTTGAATCGACAGATAAATATATCTCAAAAAACGGCAAAAAAGCAGCAAAGGCAGCAGCGCCGGCGCACTCAGCAACAAAGGACCATGAATTTGTGCCGGGAGATGAGGTGCATGTAATCAGCATGAACCTTGATGGAAAGGTTCTAGAAAAGGAAAATGCCAAGGGAGAAATCAAAGTATCCATGGGCATTCTGAAAATGGATGTAAAAAGAAGCGACCTTGAGCTTAAAAAGAGCGCAGAAAAGGTAAAGAGAGAAGAGCATCAAAGAGATGTATCAGCAGGTCTTAGAATGGCAAAGAGCATGAGTGCATCTCCAGAGCTGAATATCATCGGACAGTATACAGCAGATGCAGAGCATACGGTAGAAGGCTTTATAGATGATGCCTTCTTAGCACATCTTCCAAAAGTAACCATCATACACGGAAGAGGAACCGGAGCGCTAAAGAAAATGGTATGGGACATTCTCCAGAGAACAAAGTATGTAAAGAGTTATAGACTTGGCGGAATGGGCGAAGGAGATGGCGGTGCTACAATTGTAGAATTTAAGTACTAAGAGGTAAGGCAGCATGTTTGGTATTAAATACAAAGTTTAATCAGTAAAAAGCTGAGGCAAAGTGCGCTGCCAAGAAACAAAGTAAGTAAAAAAATGCGCCGCCGAAGAAACAAAGGATGGTAAAGAAGTAAAGCAAATTATGCAGTAAAGAAAATAGCAAAGTAATAGGGACAAACAGAAAAGGACGTGAAAAATGGCAGAAAAACAGAAGATAATGATAGTAGATGACGATACAAACATTTCAAACCTTGTATCTCTCTACCTAAAGAAGGAATGTTTTGACACCATCTGTGTGGATGATGGAGAAAAGGCAGTAAAGGAATTTGAAAGCTATAAGCCGGACCTTGTAGTATTAGACATAATGCTTCCGGGAATAGATGGCTATGAGGTGTGCCGTGAAATCCGAAAGACCTCTCAGGTGCCTATCATCATGCTCTCAGCAAAGGGAGAAATATTTGATAAGGTATTAGGACTTGAGCTTGGCGCTGATGATTACATGGAAAAGCCATTCGACTCAAAGGAGCTTGTGGCAAGAATCAAATCCATATTGAGACGCTTTAGGAATGCAAATGAAATGGCAATGAAAAAGGCTCAAAATGCACCGGGAGCTCAGGCGCCTTCGGGAGCAGAGGCTTCTTATGGAGCTGCAGCAGGGCATGTGGAAGCAGGAAAGAGCGCAGGCGGTTCAGACTTTGTAACAGGCTTTGGCGCAGGGGGCAGCTTTGACATAGGAGGAGGAACACAGGCGGTAACTCCAAGCATTGGAGGAACCTTCGGAGTTCCAACAACAGGCCCATCAAATATGAAGCAGGAAATGGTAAGTTACCCGGACCTTGTGATCAACTTATCAAATTATTCGGTAAATTACTGCGGAAAGCATATTGATATGCCTCCAAAGGAATTAGAACTGCTTTATTTTTTGGCAGCGCATCCAAATAGAGTATTCACGCGTGAACAGCTCCTAGACCATATCTGGGGCTATGAGTACATAGGCGACACCAGAACAGTAGACGTGCACATAAAAAGACTTCGTGAAAAGATACACGATCATGGAGACTGGGCACTGGCAACGGTATGGGGCATAGGCTATAAATTCAGTTATAACGAGAAATAGTTGTAAGCTGCAATACTATGAAGCAGCGGAATTTCGAAACATTGTAAAAGCACAAATGCGATGTATTAGCAAAAAGAAATATGCATGATACAAAGCATTGTGCAAACAAAGTGTAATGTGGTAAATGATGTATATTTACGGCATATGTATAACTTAGTGCGATGTAAAAAGATGTAAATTTGCAATGTGTTAAAAACCAAAACGCTATAAAAAAAGGGAAGGGAGGCAGTGAAATGCAGAAAAATGGAAGCGTAATAAAGCTTGCATTGATTTACGTGGTAATAGCAGTATCTGTATTCTTGCTGCTCAACACCTTTGGAATGGCGAGCCTTAGAAAGAAGCTCGTAACAGAAAAAAGAAGCTATCTAGGAGACGTGGCAGCGCTTATATCAGATGAATATGTAACGCCGTATTATAATGACGTAACAAAGCTCTCCGACATGAAGCGCCAGATGAGAAGTGTAGCGACCTTTCTTAACATACGTGTCTGCATAGTAAATGCAAAAGGGTATGTAATAGTAGATACAGAAGGAACCTTTGAAAAAAATAGCATAGACGACAAGGCAGAAGGCTTTCTGGATGAGCTGATAAGTAATGGCTATGTAGAAAACTATTATATAGACGAGGACTATGGCAAAGTAATCGCAAATGTAGAGCCTATAAACAAGGATTACACCCTGAGGGGCTATGTAATAGCAATGACAAAAATGACCGACATAAAGGCCTCTACCAATAACTATCTTAACTTCATAAACATAGCCTATATCTGGTTTACGGCTATACTTCTTGGAGCCTTTATAATATTGTACTTCATAGGGCCTTACCAGGCAGCAAAAATAAATAAGATAGCGATGGAATATTCAAAGGGACACTTTGATGAAAAAATAGAACTAAATACCCATGACGAATACTCAGCCCTAGCAGCAACAGTAAACTACATGGGCGAAGAAATGAAAAATCTGAATGATTATCAGAAAAAATTCATAGCAAATGTATCGCATGACTTTAAGAGCCCGCTCACATCAATAAAGGGCTATACAGAAGCCATGAAGGATGGAGTAATACCGCCGGAAGAACAGGGCAAATACCTTGAAATCATAGCCTTTGAAACAGAAAGACTAACCAAGCTCACCTCGAACCTCTTATCATTATCAGGCTTTGAAAACGGAGGCACAAAGCTAGAGCTTAGCGTATTTGACATAAATGCCATGATAAAAAAGACAGCCATGACCTTTGAAGGCACCTGCACAAAGAAAAAGGTTACCTTAAATCTCACCTTTGAGGCGGATAAAGAAAATGTTCAGGCAGACTTTGGCAGGATACAGCAGGTATTATACAACCTAATAGACAACGCGGTAAAATTCAGCAATGAATTTTCAGTAGTAGATATATCCACAAAGGTACGTGGAAGCAAGGTTTTAATATCAGTAAAGGATCACGGCATAGGAATACCGGCAGATTCAATAGGAAAGATATGGGAACGCTTTTATAAAACAGACGTATCGCGCGGAAAAGATAAAAAAGGAACAGGCCTGGGCCTGGCAATAACAAAGGATATAGTTGAGGCCCATCATGAAAATATCAATGTAGTAAGTACATTAGGTGTAGGAACCGAATTTACTTTTACGCTGCCTTTGGCAGAAACCTCTTAAATGTTAACAAAATAGCTATATTTTATTCATTAATATATGGTATGTTGTGAGATGGAATAGCTCGCAAAAATGATTGTTTAGTATTTTGGTATGTTGTGAGATGGAATAGTTCGCAAAATAGATTGTTTAGTATTTTGGTATGTTACGATTGGTTTAGATGCTTTTAGTAGAGGGAAAAGTGCTAAAAGCTGGAGGGACAGAGAGTAAATGGCAGATATAAAGAACAATAAAGAAGAAAAAAAGAAAGAAGAGGCAGTTGGATATAAGTTCATGCAGGAAAAGGTGACGCATCCAAAAAGGCGCAAGGTAAAGAAATATTTCCTCATCACTGTGTATGTATTAGTCATGGCAGTGGTATTTGGCTTTGTATCAAGGCTTATATTTGAGTATTCTAAAGGCGCAGCGGAAAAGATACTTAATGCAAAAGAAGATGAAGGACAGGATAATACCACCACGGTATCATCTAGCATAACACCGACAGTTCCGGCGCAGCAGGTAGCAACCACTGAAAGCACTACAGAGAAAAAGGAAGTAGAAACAAGGACCGTAAGCAGCACTCAGACAACCAGTGAGAGCAGCACCAGCGAGGTGGCTAAGAGCGAGGCGGCGAGTACTGCAGAAAGTGAAATAACGACAGTAAGCACCTCCTATGACTATATGGACAGGGAGCAGACAAATACCAGCACTGTAAGCACCGACATGTCAAAAACAGAAGAGCAGTCGGTAGACATGCTAGTGGATGCATATATGGGCTTAAGGAGAGTGGCCAGCAAGGCATCTTCCTCCTTAGTATCAGTAATGGCAGTAACGGACGGTGAAGACTGGCTTGGCGGCGAATACGAGGATGAAATAGAAACTACAGGAGTATTCATAGGCGAAAAGAAATATGAAAAATCGACAGGAATGCTCGTGCTCGTAAGCTTAAGCAAAATCCAGAATGCAAATTCGATATACGTATCCATAGGAGATGAAAGACTTCTATCTCAGCTGTGGGCGTATGATCAGGACCTTGACATAGCAATGATCTACGCAGAGGTCCCACTTGTTTACACGATAGAACTTGCAGATTATAAAACCGACCTGAAAAGTGTAGAAAATAACACAGAAGATGATCTCTTAGAGGGATATAGTGGCTTTGTAAGAGAGTATGCTAGTTTGAGCCCGGCGGATATAGAAACAGGAAAAGACTCTATCGGAGTCGGAATGCCTGTAATAATACTCGGAAATCCATACGGCTACATGGATAGCATGCAGCTTTGTATGATAGTAGGAAAAAGCGGTTATAAGTATGTAACAGATAATGCAGTTCAGCTCTTTTATACAGATGCCATAACGACTTTAGAGGGAGACGGCGTAGCCGTAAATACAGCAGGAAGCATAGTCGGCTTTGTATCGCATATGGGTGAGGAAGAGGGCGGCTCTGTCTGCTGCACCCTATTAAGTGCAGAAAGCATAAAGGATATTCTAGCAAAGCTTAAAGGAAAAGAGAGAGAAATATACTTTGGCGTTATTGCAGAAGACATGCCAAAGAGCGTTCTATCATCAAAGAATCTGGACGCGGGAATATTTGTATCAGAGGTAGTTACCGCATCACCTGCTTTTGAAGGCGGAGTAAAGGCCGGAGACATAATAACTGAAATATCAGGAGAAAAGGTGACCTCGGTAAAGAAGCTCCATCAGATACTTGATAGCTGCAAGAAGGGCGATGAAGTAAGCGTTACAGTGCATAGAGTCGTAAGGACAAATGAAAGCGATGAAATGCTAAGAGTGATTCTGTCGGAAAGATAGGAAAGGAGCCGGGAGGCTTTATATAAAAGGTGACGGTAGAGGGAAAAAAGAAGTACCAGTCAAAGCTGGATAAAAGGAAATAAAAGAAGAAAGGTTAAACAGTAATGAAACATATTTGTGACATCCGTGAAGGAGACAATGTAAGCGAGATATACTTTGTGAAAAGTTATCAGCAGCTTAAATCAAAGGTAGGAAAGGCATATGGTTCCATAACCCTTCAGGATAAAACAGGAACCCTCGATGCAAAGATCTGGGATTACGGCCCGGGAATAGCGGAATTTGATACAATGGACTTTGTATTTGTATCAGGAAGTGTAACAAGCTTTCAGGGGCAGCTCCAGCTAAGAGTAAACAGACTTAGAAAATGCGAAGAGGATGAAGTTGATGTGACAGAATACATGCCATCAAGTGAAAGAGACATTGATGAGATGTATACTGAACTTTTAAGATTTGTTCAGGCAGTAAAACAGCCTCACCTCCACGATCTTTTAAGAGACATATTCATAGATGATAAGGATTTTCAGACCAGGTTCAAGAAACATTCAGCAGCAAAAAGCGTGCATCATGCCTTCATAGGCGGACTTTTAGAGCATACTCTCGGAGTTGTAAAGACCTGCGAATTCATGTCAAAGCAGTATTCATATTTGAATCATGACCTCTTGATAACAGCTGCTCTCTGCCATGATATAGGAAAGCTGAATGAAATATCAGCATTCCCTGAAAATGATTATACAGATGAAGGAAATCTTGTAGGACATATCTATATGGGTGCTCATATGATAGAAAAAAGAATAGATGAAATGCCGGATTTCCCTGTTAAGCTCAGATCAGAACTAGTGCACTGCATATTAGCTCATCACGGCGAGCTAGAATATGGTTCACCAAAAAAGCCGGCACTTGCAGAAGCAGTAGCACTTACCCTTGCAGATAATGTAGATGCAAAGCTTGAGACCATGAAGGAAACTCTCCTTGCAGGAGATCCAAATGCAACCTGGGTAGGATATTCGAAGTGGTTTGAGAGCAATATAAGAAGGACAACCGATAGTACAAACTTATAAAACTTACAAAAAATGTAAAAGGATAGGCGTTTCTGAAAAATATAAAACTTACAAAAAATGTAAAAGGATACATATTTCTGAAAGTTATAAAACTTACAAAAAATGTAAAAGGATACATATTTCTGAAAGTTATAAAACTTACAAAAAATGTAAAGTGATACTTATTTCTAAAAATTATCCTATAATAAAACGCTAAAATACCATTTAATTTTAAAAGGTCCGTTGCTTGTGGCAACGGATTTTTTATGCTATAATCGAAATATCGGTTATGTAGATAGGTGAACATAAGAGAAATTTTATACTCTTATGAAGGTCTGCATAAGGAGATTTAAAAGGAGGAATGTTATGAAGAACAGAAAATTACTGTCACTTCTTTCTGCAGCAGCACTTGCAGCAGCAGCCTTTACAGGATGCGGTGAAAAGCAGGATGCAACAACAACAGCAGCAACAACTGCAAAGCAGGCAGAAAGTACAACGGCAGCATCAACCGAAGGTAATGATGCAACAGACGCAACAGATACCACAGAAGAGGCAACAACAGAGGCAACAACAGAGGTATCAGAAGCAGCAGATAAGTATCTTGAAATGGATGCTATCGAATTTACAGCAGCAATGGGAAATGGTATTAACCTTGGAAATACTTTTGAAGCTATCGGCGGAGAAAGAAATTTCGCAGGCATGTCTATTTCAGACATGACATCAACTGTAGCAGTTAATCAGGCAGAGACCCTTTGGGGACAGCCGGTAACCACACAGGAAATGCTGGATGGAATGAAGGCAGCAGGCTTTGATTCAATCAGAATTCCAGCAGCCTGGACAAAGTACATGGATAATATCGCAACAGGCGATTATACCATTAATCCAGCATTCTTTGACAGAGTTGAGGAAGTAATAAACTATGCAAAGAACAACGACATGATCGTAATCCTCAATGATCACTGGGATGGCCAGTGGTGGGCAATGTTCGGCTCAGAGAATCAGGAAGATGTAGACACAGCATGGGCACTTTATGAGTCAATGTGGACACAGATTGCAACAAGATTTGCAGACTATGACAGCTTCCTTGTATTTGAAGGCGGAAACGAAGAGCTTGGTAATAGATTCAATGATTCATACAACGGAAAGATAGGAAAGCTTTCAACAGATGAGTGTTATGCACTTCTTCCACAGGTAACACAGAAGTTCGTAGATACAGTTCGTGCAGCAGGTGGAAACAATGAGAACCGTTTCCTTCTTATTCCTGGCTACAACACAGACATAGCGATGACCTGTGATGAGCGCTATGCAATGCCAAAGGACACAGCAGACGGAAAACTTCTTGTATCAGTTCATTACTACACACCATCTAACTACTGTATCGGCGGGGCAATCGCATACTGGGGAAGTAATGATAATGTAGAAGAAATGAATAACTATCTTGCAATGATGAAAAAGTTCACAGATGAGGGATACGGCGTAGTAATCGGCGAGTGGGGCGTTGCAAATGAAGCAATCGGAAACCACGGCGGAGCACCGGGCGGAATCTATGAGTACTTTAAGAATTTCCTTGCAAACTGTGACCTTTACGGTTATGCTCCATTCCTCTGGGACTGCAGCAACTATTTTGTAAGAAGTGAATGTGCATGGACAACAGACGAGGGGCTTTCAGACCTTGGCCAGTTCTTCCTTGATGCACAGGCATCAACAGCGGCAGACCTTCAGGCTAATGCACAGGCAGTGCTTGATGATGTAAAGGCAAATGCACATGATGACCCAAATGCAATTCAGGATATCAGAGAAGATGAAACTCAGTCAATTGCTTGGATAATGCTTTCAAGCTCAGATTGGGGAATATCATACAGTGTAGGTGATAAGTATGACCCTTCAAGTGCTTCAGCAGGCCTTGTACCAACGGATGTAATCATTGATGGTGAGGGAACCTATACAGTATCACTTGATATGACGGCAAATGGAGGAGCGTCGGGAGTTGCTTTTTCAGCACTTGGTATCGCAAATGGTGAAATTAATTTCCCTAACTATGTAATTGAAATTAAGGAAATCAAGATCAATGATAGCACAGTAATTCCTTGCGAGAACTACTACACAACAGCAGATGACGGAAAGTGCACAAGAGTAAATCTCTATAATGCATGGGTACCAGATGCAGTAAGTGCTATTTCGGGAAATAAGAATAATGAGCTTGGAAGACTTGCACCAGGAATCAGTGCGGATAGCGTAACAGCCACACCAATAGATCCTAATTTCCCAGAAAAAGCTAACACAATCTCTATTACCTTTGACTATTATCCAGCAGCAGAATGATTTTTAAAGGCTAAAATCGGTATTTTAGAGAAAAAGCTAAAGATTACAAAAATTTAATAAATTTAAAGCCGAAGACTAGTGTCTAAAAAAGATACAAAAGTCTTCGGCTTTTTCTTTTTATTTTATAGAAAAATATCCAAAAATTATGTTGAATTATAAAACGGTTTGTGATATAATGTACAAAAGCGGATACTATGTTCACAGTCTGTTCAAAAATGAACGTTTTAGCCAGTTTTTTCGAAAGAAAAAGCAGACCAAAATGTCATTTTTGCGTGTAAAAACACAAGGGGATAGTGTGCACTTTTCCGTAATATTCAAACTATTAACTTATGTCAGGGGGTACTATTAATGGCAGTTTCCAAAGTACTATGTATTGAGCTCGGCGATACAACCAAAATCGCTGAAGTAGACTACAAGAAACCGAATCCTAAGATATACCAGTCAGAAATCTTCAACCTTAGGGATACGCAGCTCGGAGCAAACGGCGACGTTGGTGTAGATGATGATGGTCTTATCCGTGGAAGAGATACTGTAGCAAAGATTCTCGAGAGCAAGATTAAAGAACTTAAGTTCGGCAATAATAATGTTGTTTTCTCAATCATTTCAACAAAAATTCTTACAAGGGATGTTACTATTCCAAATGTAAAGCCAGCCCAGATCAAGAACATGATCACAACTCAGGCAGGCCAGTATTTCCCTGTAGAAGTTAATGATTATGAATATTCGTATTCAATCATTGATAAAACAGCAGATAAGCAGCTCCATATCATGGTATATGCTATTTCAAAGCAGCTTGTAAAGTCATATGTTGCACTTGCAGATGCAGCACACTTAAACCTTGTAGGTCTTGAGTACGGTGGTAATGCACAGTTCCAGGTTCTTACAAAGAAGGTTCAGCCAGCAAATACAGCAACAACATACATCGACATTAACGAGAGCAACTCAGTCGTTTCTATCTTAAAGGATGGAAAGCTTGAGCTTCAGCGTACTATCAGCTATGGTACAAATCAGATCATCAACCGTATCAGAGATTATAAGTCATATTCAAATCTCAATACATCACAGCTCTTCGACCTTGTAAGAAATGAGCAGTTTGTTCGCGAGCGTTTTGATGAAGACGATCTTTCAATGATGAACATGGACGAGAATATGTCTGATGAAGCATCAGTTGCAGCTTTCGAAAAGCTTGATATTAAAGATGGTATCATCGATGATCTTCGTGCATTCATTAACAGCGTAAGCCGTCAAGTAGACAGCTACCGCAGCAAGAATAGAAACGTACAGATCAATCCAAATACTTTTGTACTTGGTAAGGGTTCTCTTGTAAAGGGAATGCTCGAGCTTCTTTCAAATGAGCTTGGAACCAAGACAGAAATGCTTACAAACATCCAGGGACTTGATTTCCCTAAGAAGTACAACAATGATGTAGTTGTACAGATGTACACAGTTGTAGGTGCAGGTATCGCTCCGATTGAATTCGAAATTCTCCGTGAAGAGAATGTAAAGAAGAAGGAGTCGGAAAATCTCACGGTTTATTATCTTGCTACCCTTGTGGCACTTGTTATTTCGATTGCACTTATCGGCATAGGTCTTATCAGGATGCAGACTGCTAAGAGTGAAAATAAGAAGAAGAAAGAAAAAATTGAAGCCCTGACAAATGAGCTTGGTGATATCTATGATAAGTGGGAAGCAAGTAAGACAGCAGTATCTCAAATTCAGTTCTTTGATGACAGCACATATGCTTACACATCAAAGTTCAATGAATTCCTTACAAGCTTAGAGGAAACAATCCCATCTGATGCTATGATCGGTACCTTCTCAATGTCAAAGAATGTTGTATCTATGGGTGTAACTACTACATCAGAAGAAACAGCAGCTCAGTTCGTACAGCTTGTAAGAAATATGGAACTTGTTGATAGCGTTGAGATGTCAGGTATTGCTATAGCAGTTAATGAAGAAACTGTACCTGCAACAACAACTGTTTCATTTACAGTTGATGTAACATTGGTAGATCCTGATCCTTCTGAATTTGAAAGTGGTTATGTAATTAATCCAGATGAGAAGACACCTAATTCAAATAGCGGATATGCAAAGGATCCTGTTTTTGAGAAAAAGGAATAATGACATATCCAGGTAAAGAAAATAGAAAATAAAGTGTTAAAAGGAGATTAATATGACAAAATCAAGTGCGTCATCAACAAAATTATTGTTGGTTCTATTGTGCATAATAATGATTGGTGCTGCATTCTACTTTGGCTTTAAAAATTTCAATGATCAAGCTAAGGAGATAGAAGCAGAAAATGAAGCATTACAGGCCCAGATAGATCCACTTCAGCAGAAGGTAGATAATATACCTACATACAAGTCTGAAACAGCGGCAAATAATAGTAAGGTTAAAGAAATTGCAAATAAATATGGTGCAGGTTATACCCCTGAATCTCTTATTGCAAAGTATATGAAGATGGAAGAAGAGTGTGAAGCTGCTCTTTCTCTTGAGACATATGGAAAGAATTTGATTGTATACCAGGATTTAAATGTTGATACAGTTGAAGGACAGGGACTTACAGCATACAAATCAGAAATCGGTATTTCAGGAACAACTTCATATGAAGGAATCAAGAAAATTGTTACTTTCATAAATGAATTCCCTGATAGAACAACTATTGATGATATCTCAATAGGCTTGGTTGAAGAAGTAGGATATTCTATCACAGCAACGATTTCTGAGTACGCTATGATAGGTGGAGACGACAAGGCATACGAGGCACCAGAATTTGACAATGCAAAGTTCGGTGTAAAAAATATCTTTGGCGATCTAACAACATCTGGTGGTGGAGCTAGCGCAAGATAAAAAAAGGAAAAAGCAAATAAATCTAGCAGGCCTGAAAAAGGTCTGCTAGGTATTTGCATTTAAAACGGCAAATTAAATTTGAGGCGATTGACTTAAGGGTTGATAAGTAACAAGATGAACAAGAGGAATATGGAAATCTATAATCCTAATAATAAGAAACAAAGGAGAATAGCATGAGAGGGGAAAATAGAAATAGTAATAGGGGTTTCACATTAATTGAAGCTGTAGTGAGCATGCTGATTTTGTCAGTTGTTATTCTCTCAATTATTGGCGGCTTTAACATTATTACTAATGCGAATTATAAAGCGAAAAAAATTCAGGGTGCAAATACACTCTATTCAGATATAAATGAAACATTAAGAGATGCGTCTAATTATAGCGAAGCTCAATACATCATAGATAATGAGCTTAACGGCAAAGAATTCTCAGTTGGCGCGTTAAAGTATACTGTAGAAGCTTCTATTGATCCGGCAGGAGGAGAAGAATATTCTTCAGGAACTCCGGCTGTTTTGACGGATGATGTTGCAGTGGGAACATTCGACTATATTTATAGTTATAGTAAAGGTTGGTCCGATAATAACACAGAGTATTATTATTCACCGTCATTGGATAAGTATTATTACTATGGTAGGAAGAGAACTTATTCTTACTATGGAGGTTATTCTTATGTTGCTGATCCGAATCCGCACTATTTTACAAAATATAATGATGGCACTTATAATTATTACTATACGGATGCAGATGGAACAACTGCTATTCTCATAACACTTCCTGATGCTGCACCGACCCCTACTACTGATCCGGACAAGAGTTCAATAGTAAAATCTTATGACAATTATGTACATCAGCTTAATTCAGAAGACTATGCAAAATTCCCTGTATTTGACAGTACGGTCAAGTCATTTTTGATGGATTATAGCGTATATGATGAAGTTGAAAATGTATATGAGGCTGATGATATTGCGTTAATTCATAAGCAGGATGCTGTGCAGGGATGGCCGAGCAAAATAGCGGCTGAATTTAATCCACAAGTTGGCGATAAGGGAAGAGTTGTTGGAAAGTTTGTGTATTATAAGTTTAAGAAAATATGGGAAAGCGATCCGGTAACTAAACAAACAGAAGTTAAATATGTAATTGCGACAATGCTTACCTATAACAAGGGGGCATATCAGTATGTATCGGATAATTTTTATGGTTATGACTATATAGGTGATAGTTGTTATGTTAACGGGGTTAAGTATTCAACTTTGAATATGAGCTGGTATAAAAAATTTTATAATAAGTTTGGCACTGGCGTATCTAATAAATATAGTGTTGCGGGAACAGTTACTGGAATGACTGGAAGAGATAGTTTAGGTTTTACACAGGTGACCTTTCCAAATAGTCATGATAATATTGGTATTCCTATGTATTATCGGGATGAAATTATTTATTATGGGAATACTGGTACAGTTGGAGTCGAAACTATTAATAATTCGCTTCCTGAGTATGTAATAGCATCCGGTATAGCAGATGGCTGGAATAGTGAATATGGACCTACAAGTAGTGCAGCTGAAGCAGAGTTGGCAGCGATTGATTCGATTTACTTGTTTTATACACCTTATATTGAACCTAATGCTGATGGAACTCCTGGAACCATGAAGGCAACTGATGAAAAGTTTTTAAATCTTGGACTGTATCAGGATGATTCATGGGGATATGATAAACAAAAGAATATATATTTCTTGGTATCTGGAAAAGATGCGACACCTGTAACAATGAGTGGAACAGGAAATGGATTTATGATTAAATACTGGAGATATGCAGATTATACAGAAGCTCAAAAAGAAAAGATGTTTTTTGGTGAAAAGAAGACTTTGACTAATGCTTTAGTATATAATAAGGACGGTACAGCAGGCTCTGGAGAAGCATACAGTAGATATACAGGTGTTAATTATGCTGCAGATAATAAGTATAATTCGGAGTTTTCTATTGTATCTGAAGATTCTGTATTAGATGATGGCTTGCCAGATAAGGCAGCAAAGGTAACGGTTAAGTTGAAGTTTGGTACAGATCAGATTTTGGAAAAGGAATGGTATTTATATTTCAAGTAAGCAGATTTCCATACAGTTTAATGAGGGGATGACCATATGATATACAAACTTAGAAAAAATAATAAAGGTGCAGCCTTAATGCTTGTACTTGTTGCAGTAGCGCTAGTAACTGTGCTAGTAACGACAATGCTTACGGCGTCACTCATAAATATCCAAATGAAAGCTTCTGAAAGAAAAGGAGTAGAGAATTTCTACGAAGCAGATAATTATATGGATATGGTAAAGTCTGTTATAAAGACAGATGCTGATAAGGTGCTTGATTCAGCTTATAAGAAACTTCTTATCAACTATAAAGGTACAGCAGATGAAGAAGAAAATTTCTATGAAGGTTTTGTAACTGAATATTTAAAGGCAGTGCTTGACATGACACCATCTCAAGTTGAGGCAGCGGCATTAGGTAGTAGTGTTACAATGGATACTAAGCTTGCAGCGTATGCAGGCAGAATACTTACATACGATGGCGGAACGCTTGATAAAGGAGGCAAGACTATTGCTGATTTTAAAGACGGTGACGGAAATCTGGTTGATGCAGACGACTGGGACGGTGGAGCCTTAAGAAATATGCTTGATATAAGCATAGACAGAATTGAAATAGAAAAGGATGCTGTATCCGGAAAATATAATGGAGTAATTACATTTAAGGGAGTTAAAGTTACATATACTGATGAAAACGATTACCAGACAACGGTAAAGACAGATATGAAAATAACTGCAGAATACCCAAATCCAAATATTACATTTGATAAAATTGATCCAAGTCAGTATATTTTTATAAATGATGGTATCTTAGGAAGTAGTATTTCAAGTTCAGCATCAAATATGATTGTTGGTAATGTATGCTCAATCGAGGGAATATCAGTAAATAATAAGTCGACCTTCAATGCAAAGAAAATATTGACTAGCGGAACTATTACTGCAAATGCATCATCTGATTTGGTGATTAATACTGAAAGCGGATCTGATACATATTTTAAGACAAAATATAATATGTTGAATTTATCAGGCATACGTATTTATGAAGGTAAGCTATTAGATAATGATACTGGAAATAATGATACGACTTTAGATGCATCAGCATTTAAATTAAATACAGATGCTGTATGGGCAGGAAATATTGAAATAAATGGCGGAAGCTATACAGCAACAGGTAATACTTACTTATCAGATGACTTGACCTTTATCAATAAGAAGAGTGCATATCCTACTTCTTCAGCAACTTTTAATCAGGAAACTGGAGTAATAAATAATTTTGTAGGTTTTGGCGCTGGTAAGAGAAAAGCAGAAAATAACAGTTCTATTATTTTTAACACCGATAAGTTCTATCTTGATATGAGCGGACTTAGCAGGCTTGTATTATCAGGAAATGCGCTTATTCATATTGACCGTAAGGATACTAGTGTAAGTGAAATTACAGAAGGTGAGTCTATTTCATATTATAAGCTTCAGCAGGTATATTTGGTTCCTACAAAGCTTTTAGGTACTAAGATTAATAGTAATCCGACTTTAGCAGCAGATATTGATCCAGAGGGCTTTGATCCAGCAACATACTTTAATACGACATTTGCTAATTTTGCTGCTGGAACAACAGAGGCGGATGTAAAGGCAGTACAAGAATTTGAAACTCAGTATGGAATTAGCTTTGCAACGCTTTATTCAATGCTTGACCCTACAACACCAGTTAAGTTTGACATGGTAGCTAATGGCCAGGCTTATATGTTCCTTAATTTTAAGGACGTTGATGCAGCTCGTTGGTATATGCAGCAGTATTATTCAAATAATACGGCAGCAGTAGATAAGATTCTTGATAAGCTGAATGCTAGCAGCAAGATTATGACTCTTCCAAGTAGACAGATTTTAGGTAACTATGTATCAGGCTCTGGTATTGATGTTACAAAGACAGCAGTTGACTATGCATCACAGACATATTCAGCTGATTATACTACTTATTTTAAGCAGCTTCTTGGATCACTTAATCCAAAGGGTGTTGGCGGTGTAGCAATCGGTGAAAAAGCAACAATTTATAAGAATCTTGCAAATGATGCAAATATATCGGCAATAACAACTACTCAGGTAACAAGAAACAGTACAGGAGCAGGAGATCCGGCATCAAAAATATATAATCACTATGTAGTAAAGTATTATAATTCTGCAGATGGATCTGATGCAATGGCAGATTTAAATACAGAAGGATATTATGGAGTACCAGCTGCAGACACTGCTGACAATTTAAAGGTTCCAGCAATATTAATTGCAAACGGAGATGTAACAATAAGTGGCAGTGATTTTTATGGACTAATTGTAGCATCAGGAAATGTTAAATTAAATTCAGGAGTTCATGGTCTTGTAATTGCAAAGGGGGATATTACTTATTTTGATAATAAGACTTATGAATGTGACAGAGAGCTTATTTATAATATGCTCCACGATGACGCAATAGGCCGCCTGGTTGGTGAATATCTTAAGTGCTATCAAGGAAAAGTGCTTACAGGTACTGGCAAGAAAGTATACACACAGGCAGTTGAAATCGAATATGATAACTGGCAGGAGAATCCTGACTGATAAGAAGGAGATATTATTATGGAAATGAGGAATAATAACAAAGGTTTTTCTCTTGTCGAATTAATAGTAGTTGTCCTGATCATAGGGGTGATGTCAGGAAGTTCAATACTATTATATAATGTTGTACAGAGAAGAAACTATTTAAAATGTTCAGATAATGCTGTTGATGCACTAGAGCTTGCAAGACAGTCAGCAATGGTAAGAGAAGATGGAAGTGACGTAGGAGTTGTTTTCTTCTATCATGCGAGAAATTACTATGCACAGATTGTATTCTTTGGAAAAGGCTCAGACACAGAGGTTACTTTTAAGGGATTGTATAATCTTGGCGGTGGTTCCCTTTCACTATTTACAGGAACTACAGGTGTAGCAACAAAAACAAAGATGAATAGAGTAGATAGAGATATATCAAATCTACCTGAAGCTACAGCAGCTACATCCATAAAGACTTATGTTGATGCCGGAGATGTAATTTTAGTTCTGTTTAACAAGAATAACGGTTCTCTTAAATTCACATCAAAGAATACCGTAATAGGTTCAATACCTACATTTTCTTATATTCAGGTTAATAGAATAGCAGATGGAACACAGACTGGAGGAGCTTATACTAATATCGGTTTCTCAGAAGCTGGCAGAGCTTATATTGAGCATAAATAAAGAAAGGATGTGACTGAGAAATGAATAGTTCAGTTAATAAAATGAATAACGCGGGTTTCTCATTGGTGGAATTAATAGTAGCCATGTTGATCACATCCGTAGTTAGTTTAAGTGTAATGGCATTTGTATCTCTCTCAACGAGGGAGTATACAACTACCAATAGTGAAGTAGGTATTCAGGTTGAATCATCAGCGGCTGAAGATTTTATTACAAAAACTTTAAGAGAAGCAACCGATTATAAGTTCATAACAAATGGACAGTATAAATCAATTGCTCTTGATGGTTCTGAGACAATGGTTGCTTTTGATAATCCTATATTATTTGTAAGAGGTGCAGAAGTTAGCAAGGGGAGCTATAAGTATACGATGTTTGTTTGCTATGCTGACGAAAAGGCTCTTTTGTATAAAACAGAAGTGACATCTAACGCAAATACATTCTATGCAGACGATAAAACAATAGATACAAGCAAGCTTTGCGGAATTGCTAATACAATGGTATCAAATTATAAGAGTTATTTCTTAGCGGATCATGTTGAGAGCATTTCAGTTGCGGAAGTAGCTAGAGATTTGTCAGCAGCTCCAACAACCTATGTATCAAAAGATGATAATAAGGTAGTAAAAGTAACAATGTCTTATAAGTATGGTTCAAAGTCATTTTCTCATGAATATGATATTAAGTTCAGAAATGCGGTAAAATAAAAGAAAAGAACAAATATAGTATAAAATCATATTTAATAAAATAATGATTAAATGAAGTTGACGTTTATAGTAAACAAATGTAAAATATAATGTATAGGGATGGAAATAATAAGCTAGTATATAATGTATTTTAACATATGAGGTTAGAAAACTAGTAGTTGCAGAGCAGAATTTAAAGAAAGAAAGAGGAAGTTTATGAAAACTTTTAAGAAGAGTTTTGCTAAAAGAGCAATCAGTGCCGTTTTAGCTACCGCAATGGTATCAGGGATTTTCGCTGGAACAGGTGTCAGTATAAATGCGAAGGCGGCAGATTTGTCTGCACTTGCAGAAACTGTCAATGGTGGAAGCGTAAAGACACTGAGCGATTTTATTGATGGGGCACATGCATATGATAGAAATTACATTTTTTCAAGTAACTCTATTGTAAATGGCACAGATCTTGTAACCTATGATAAGGCGACGTCTATAAATGACAAGGCTTCTTATTACAGTGATGAGGGAGAACTTACTGCTAGCCAGATAAAAAGGGATGAAGATGCTGACAGAGGATCAGCTACTAATCCGTTTGTATTGACGGAAGTTGTTCCAAATGAATTAAAGGGTGTTTTCTTTGAATCCATCAATGGGGCATTTATGTTCAATTACAACCAGATGGGCATTAGATTTTCTATGGATAGTGCGGATCAGGTTAAAAAGGTAATGACTCCTGAAACTACAGGTATAGAATATCAGATGATTGGAAAAGCTTCTGACTTCTATTTCTTTAGTGAAGAGGATGTAAAGGCTGCAGAAAATTATCTTAAAGCTCTCGGAAAGTCACCTTCTCATGAAAAAATAGTAAATGATGTAATTGCAGAAGGTGAATTTGATGGATCTTCTGGAAAGTATATGCTCGAAAAGGATGGTGTCCAGTACTTTGCAGATGATGCTACCGGTTATGATGCGTATGGAAACTATTATCAGAGTTGGTATAACGGAAAAACTGCCTATGAATATGTTACCTATAAAGAGGAAAGTGGAGTTTATAAGGCTACAAGTGGAAATTATCTTGGAAAAGATGTAACTTCCTTAATTAGCGGAAAAGACGGTGAAGGAAATCCGATAGTATATGTAAAGAACAAGTGGAATCCTAATCCATTTAATCTAGATAGTGCTAATGGTCAGTATAAGGACAAGACAACTGCAACTGCTGAGCTTGCAGATCAGTATAGTGCATATTATGGTAGTGAAGATTATATTCTACTTAGCTATGTAATTGACGAGGCCTCGAATAAAAATGATATTTATAAGTATCATAAGTTTACGGGTGTTCCACAGACTGCACAGTGGTATGGTTATTTCTATGAAGCAGAACATCTTGAGGAAATTGAAATAGATGGAGTAAAGAGACTTTGTGCAACAGATGGTAATGGACATATTGCTGAAATAAGCTCAGATGGAAAGAAGTATTCAAAGGATTGCGTAGAGGATTCTTCGGGAAAGGTTATCTGGGTAGGTCTTGACTATTATAGTATATATAATACGGATGGATCATTAAGACTAGATGATCTTCCAAATGAAGAGATTTTCTGGGCTGCATGTCAGACAGGAATTACATCTCAGTATACTCATGCTTTATCAGGAACTACTGTTTCTAAAATGAAGAAGTACGCAATAAGAACATCTCCACTATACTTACTGAAAGCAGGGGATCAGTTCTACTATACTGCTATGCATCAGACAGATTACTTTAAGAAGTATGCAATAGGTCAGGTGTATGGTGCGCCAACTCCTAAGAAGGATGAGAATGGTAATGTTCAGTACGAAACAGATGATGACGGAAACTACATTCTTGGCGAAGATGGTAAGCCTGTAGAAGCATTAAATAAGGATAGAACGACTTGGACATGGAGCGAAAGTGATACAGCTACATTAAAGTCAGTTGTTTTAAAAATTGATAAGTATCATGTTGACGTAATTGTTACTACACCTGAAGATTTAAATAATAATCTTTCAATAATCGGTAATACAGACCTCATTCTTATGAATGACTGGGTTACAAGTAGAGCAAATATTTCTTCTTTATATGAATTTATTGATGAAAATCATGTAGATTATAATGAAAGCGGAAAGAAGAAGTCAGCTTATTATAATGACACAACTGATAAGGCAAATTTCCAGGTTAATGATCTTTCATGGAAGGCTGTAAAGCTTATTGTTTATTATCATTTCTTAGATCAGCTTCCAGTCATGATTTCACAGATGACTCCTTATCGTTCTAATGTTGGATCAGAAGTTGCACCGGCACCAGGAATTGATCTTTCGGTTGCTGGAAAACAGGTTAGTTCAGAATGGGGCAATTATGGAATAGGAACTGGTAAGACTGTAAAGACAAACTATGATAAGATGTTTACTATTCTCACAAGTATGGAGTCTGAGGACTTTATGGATCTTTGGTGGAATAGACTTAAGGAAGACGTATTAACATCAAGCAAGATTCTTTATAAAGATGGAAAGGTTAGATATAATACAACTGGATACCTTGACACAAGAAGAGATACAACATCTTCAGATACAACCGGATTACTTCAGGATTGGGGTTATAATAATCTTATTCCATATTACAAGCTGGCAACAAGCTATGATTCAACGGGCGAATTACAGGCTGCAATTTTAGCCTTAGTAAATAAGTACGGAATATTAGTTCAGTCAGATTATTTAACCTTCGCAAAGGGAACTGTATCAACTGAATGGGCTGGTGCAAATGATATACCTATGAGAGTTACAGACTATGTATATACCGTGCCTCATGATAACGACTCAGCAACTCAGATGACAACCTATGATGAGAACTCACAGAATGGTAACTTCGGTGATGTATATGGTTGGTTCGAAGAACAGGGCGACAGTGACTTGAACGGAACTGTACGTAGTTCAGACAGAAGTAGTAAACTTGCTATAGAAACTATTTTCTATTATCTTATCAATGCAACAGGACAGAGAAATAGATATAATGAAGCAATTGGAGATTTAAATGTACTTGAAGTAGAAGCAGAAGATGTGTATATGTCTGATACAGAGTGGACTGATCTTCTGAATAACTATTTTGGTGCATATAGAAATTCATCAGCAAAAACAACTATCAGTAGAGTAAACATAAATGAACTTGCAAGCTTTAGTATTGACGAATTTGTAAAGTATGACATGATTTACTTTGGTGGAAAAGGACATTATGTAACAGACGACGCTGATTTAACAGAAAAAAATGTTCAGGATATTATAGAATATGCAATTTATAGACCGGTCATCTTTGGTGGAGAACTGTTTGATGTACAGAATGGAGAATATACCAAAGTTAAGTATACCGTTCAGAACCAGATAGACACAAGACAGATTGCGGCGAACGAAGAAAATATAACTGATAATCTTAAAGATGCAGAAAATCTTTATGAGGATTTATTTTGTCAAACATTGGTATCAAAGCCAAAGACATCTTTAACATTGGATCCGGTATACACTCATGAAGAGCATGGTAAAGTAAAAGTAAATGTATATAATGATATTGTTTTACTAGGTAAGCTTAAGAATTATCATATGTATGAGACATTTTTACAGACTTATCTTGATAATAAGGTTTATAGAATTGAAACAGCAACCCCTACACTGAGTGCAGGTAATCCAGAGAGCGGTGTAAATTCACGCTTGACTGTTAGTTTTACAGGAAAGGCTTCAACTACAGCTGAAACTAGCACAATAACATCAAAGAAATTTGTTCCATTATTGTATATTGACTCTAACTATGATGGATATTATGATAAGGAAGATGAGTATTCATACTTTGGAGGAGCATTTACAGGAAAAGATCCAGCTAGTGTAATATCAAAGGATAATACTAAGCTGAATAAGATGACAGGTGCGATAAATTACCTTGTTGAAATAAGAGTGGGCAGCAAGACAGGAGTTGTTGTTGATTCGTGGCAGGGTGTAGTTAAAAAGCTAGATACTGAACTTGGAATAACTGTTCTTGAGATCACCAAGAAGGGATCGCAGACAGAAGTGAAATCAGGTTTTTCTGCAAGTGCAATTGACCTTAACTCACAAAGAGCAGTATTTGAAAATGTACCTGACATAAAAGTTAAAGAGGGCGATACATATGTAATTACATATGATTCAGCATCTTCTGATATGATAGCTGATGGTACAGTAAATCTGACTGATTATGATGCTGTTGTAATTGGTCTTAAAGATGATTTCGATAGTGAAGCAGATGTAGCAAGTTATATTGATGTTATAAAAACATATGCAGAATCATCACCAGTTATTGTTGGTAAGGGGGCTGTTAAAACAAAGGCATTTGCAGAGTTTGTTGGAATTGATACAAGTATCGGCACAGGAAATCCACCAAGTGCAACAGCTAATAATATTTTAAATGCTTACTCAACAGATAATCTTGAAATTAAGGATGTTGGATATTCTTTATCAGGATCAACAGGAGGAAGTAATTATATCGGATATAAACTTGAACATGCATTCCAGGCTGAACGTAGTAATATAACTGAATGGCCATATAAGATTGATGATGCTGCGGTAATAACTGGCGCAACAAACTCAGTTCCAATGTATGCAATAGAAGATGTATCAAAGGTTGGAAGGATTGATTACTTTACACCTTATTATACTCTTAATTCAAACTATGATGCACCGGCAAAGGCAGATTATAAGATAAATGATGCCTTGGATTTGTATTACGCATATGCATTTAGTTCAACAGAGTCTGATGGAAGCACTTATTCAGCGTACTATACAGGAATTTCAAATAGCCCATCAGAAGATGAAGCAAAGATATTTACTAATATGATTATTGGTGGTGTCATTAGTAGTCTTGTAGTACTTGATATAAATATTGATAATACAAATAAGACCGTTACAGATGAAAATAATACATATTTGTATTATACATCAGATGCAGGAGATCCAGAAAATATTCAAGTAATTACGAACGATGCAACAGAAGATACTGCAAATATGAGTAATGACACATTCGCTGTTACAACTGGAGGAACTACTACATACTACAAGAGAGTATACTTCACAATGACAAATGCAGCAGCAGAAGGTGGAGCTTTCTTAACGAATTTCTATACATACAGAAAGACAGCAGATCCATTTAATAAGGCCAACTCATTAGCGATGACAAATGACGTGTATACTAAGGTATTTGAAGCAGCAGCCGGAAGTGAGCTTGATGCAGCAAATCTTAAGAACGCGCCTAAGATATACGTATGCCGTGCTGATGGTTCAAGAGCTTTAGAAGCAACTTATGGTACAGTGAATATTAATGGTAAGAGTTATACAGGTTATCAGCTTCTTGCAGGAAAGATGTACTGCTATGATATGAAGTTAACTGATGTTGAGTTATATGGAGTAAAGACAGATAGTATTTTAGAACCATATGTTGGAATTGTAGGATTGTATATACCTACAGATTCAACTAGTTCATTACTACCATCTAAGGCGAAGCCTGATAATAATAAGCATTATGTATATATGAATGTTAAGGCTCTTGCAAGTAGCTTATTCCATCTTGATTAAATATCTTGTAGTATAATATTAAACATTTATGGGTGTAGGGATTGTAAGCAAAGAATGCGGACAATCCCTATATTCTATAGAAAGGGATATGATGAAAAATAAAAGTCGTTTTTTGGCACTGTGTATGACCATGGCAATAGCAGGAACAAGTGTCATGGGAATGAAAATGCCAGAGGTTTCTGTAGCAGCTTATCAAGACGATTATAAAAAAAGTGATGGTTTCGAATATGAAGTAAAAGAAGATGGCTCAATTAGAATTATGGGCTATTATGATAAGAGTGGTTACGTTGATATTCCTTCATACATAGATGGAAGAATAGTAACAGAAATCGGAACAGATGCTTTTTCGGGTTATCAGGAAGAAGGAGATTATGAAGCAATTACTGACATAATAATTCCGTCAACGGTAACTAGAATAGGTGATGGAGCTTTTAAGAGAACATCAACTATCCAAAGAATTACAATACCTGAGAGCGTAACAGAAATAGGAGCCAATGTATTTGACGGATGTACAAGTCTTACATCAATTACAATACCAAGTTCAGTAACTTATTTAGGTACAGGAACCTTTGAAGGATGCGAGAGCTTATCTTATGTTAGCCTTCCAGAGGGATTTACGGAAATATCGGATGAAATGTTTGCATATTGTACATCGCTCAGTTCGTTTAAAGTTCCATCTACTGTTACAAGGATTGGAGATTCGGCATTTGAAGGATGTACTGCGTTAAATAGTATAAGTATTCCATCAAGTGTAGAATCAATAGGAAGAGCAGCATTTGAAGAATGTTCAGCGCTTAAATCTATAGTGCTTTCTTCTGGTATTAAAGAAATAGGAATGGGAGCATTTGAATATTCAGGAATTACAAGTCTGACTATTCCTGGAACAGTAACTGAAATTGGTAAGTCTATTTGTAATGAATGTAAGTCGTTAAAAACACTTTCTATTGAAAAAGGCGTGAAGATAATTGGTAAAGATGCATTCATCGGATGTTCAGGATTAGAGACAGTATCGATTCCAAGCACGGTTACAACTATAAATGCATATGCATTTTCAGAATGTACCTCACTAAAGAAAATAGTTCTTTCAGGTACGGCAATAACAAGTTTAGGAAAAGGTGTTTTTGAAGGAGATACAAGTATTACCTATGCGGCTCTGCCTAAGAATATTACAGAGATACCAGAAGCATTATTTGCAAGTTGTACTAAACTTAATAGTATAGTGATTCCAAAAAAAGTTACTAAAATTGGAACAGAAGCTTTTTATAGGTGTAGCTCGTTAAAATATGTTGCACTGCCTATATCTGTGAACTACTTTGCATCGGATGCATTTACAGCGTGTTCGAAACTCACAGATGTGTATTTTGTTGGAACAAAGACACAGCTTAAGAAAAATTACACAGCAGCTACTTCTAATAGAAGTGATCTAGATACTTTTGATCTCATAATGGGAAAGAATCTTCATTATAAATCAACAGGACCAACTAAAAATACTCTAAAGCTCACAGCAACATCACTGTCTTTAAAGGTAGGAGCAACAAAAAAGCTTGGTTATTCACTTACCGGAAATAAACTATGCCTGAATGTATCCTTCTATTCATCTAATAAGTCAGTAGCGACAGTAGGAAAAACAACGGGAAAGATAACAGCAAAGGCAAAAGGAACAACTGTAATTACCGTTAAAACAGATTCTGGACTGGTAAAGAAGTGTACTTTAACAGTAAAATAATGTAATATAAAAAATATGGTGGGTCTATATAAATATAATCAAAATAAAGAAAAATTCAAACCTTTGAAGGGGGCACTCATGAAAAAGAGTAAAGAAAGATTTTTAAGTTTTACTTTAAGTAGTAAAACAAGAGCTGCATCAATGAAAATAGCAATGACATTAACTGCAGCAGCAGTATTTGCAATGTCTCCAGCTGCTCCGGCAGTTGTTGGAACCCAAATAACAGTACAGGCAGCAGATTATTATAAGGATTCTACAGATGCTAATATCCAGTTTACAGTTAATGAGGATGGAAAGACAGCAACCATATATAATTATACGGGAAGTGCATCATCACTTACAATTCCAGAAACAGTATCATATGGAGGCACTACTTACACAGTAACAGCTATAGGAAATGAGGCATTTGGAAGGGCACACGGAACAGCAGACCTTTCAACGACTGAAATTGTGATTCCTGGAACAGTAAAGACCATTGGATATTCTGCTTTTGAAGGCTCAAGTAGCATAAAAAAGATTACAATTGGAGAAGGTGTTCAAAGTATTGGAGAACGTGCATTTTATGGCTTAACAGGACTTACAGAGATTAGTTTCCCTGAAAGCGTGGTTTATATTGGACCTAGTATTTGTGAGAACAATACAAGCCTTAAAACTGTAACGATTGCAGGTGAATTATTTGAATATGATTTTGGCAGTGGAGCATTTAGTGGATGTACTTCACTTGAAACAGTTAATATAACAGGTAGCGTAGATCAGATACCTGACGAAGCATTTTTGGGATGCAAAAAACTATCTTCTTTAACATTAGCCGAAGGAATTACAAGAATTGGAAGCGATGCATTTTATGGTTGCGAAGGTTTGCAAACAATAAGTCTTCCATCTACAGTTAAATCTATTGGTTCAAGTGCTTTTTACGGAAGCGGATTAACAGAAATCGTGGTTCCGGAAAATGTAACAGAAATAGGGATGTCTGCATTTGCTTACTGTACAGCGCTAAAGAGTGTAACAATTAATGGAAGAATAACTGAAATTCCTAATTCATTATTCGAAAATTGTACAAATCTTAAAACGGTAAAACTTCCGGTTGGAATTACTTCAATAGGATCAAGTGCATTTAGTGAGAATAATTCATTAACTAATATAGCAATCGGAAGAAGCGGGGTATCAGATTATACACTTATCATTCCGGATACTGTTACTTCAATAAAACAAGATGCATTTTACAGTGAGGGTGGAACTGCAAATAGGTTCGAATATGTTGATATGGGCTCAGGTGTTTCTTCATTAGGAGTAAGTGCGTTTGAAGGATTTAAAACAAAAACAGTTATTACGTCGAAAGCACTAGATTCTATCTCGGTCTCTGCGTTTCATAATACAGGAGCAGAATATGTATATATAACGCGTGTTCCGGAAAATAAAGAATCAACTGTAGTTAAGATGGATGCGTTTTCAGGATGTTCAATCAGAGAATTATACTTACCATCATCAGTAAAAACAAATAGTGCGTTAAAGTCTAACTGCTTTGAAGGAAGTGGAGTTCCTAATGATGGAGATAATAGCGTAATACCTAAGATTTATACAGATGCATCAGCAACAACGAGTCTTACTTTAGATAAGTTGAAGCAAATTATGTCAAGTGTTCAAGATTCAAGTGACTGGACATGGTATGTCCCTACTACAACTGATACAACTGGTACAACTGTTGAAACTAAAGCATTAGCAGATGTCCTTCCGACTCTAGAAGGTCAGGGAACAGCAGATTCAGCTGAAACAGTAGCAGTTACTTCAGTATCATTAAACAAGAGTTCTATAGAACTTGCAGTAGGAGATACAAAAACTCTTACAAAAACAATTTCACCATCAAATGCTACTATTTCAAATGTAGAATGGACAAGTAGCGATCCAAACGTCGTAGCAGTAAGTGCAAACGGTAGAATAAGAGGAATATCAGCAGGTAAAGCAACTATCACGGTAACAACAGATGATGGAGCTAAGACAGATACATGTACAGTAACTGTAAGCGGTGAAGTTAGCGAAGTTTCAGTAACAGGAGTATCATTAGACAAGGCAGCAGTTGAATTAACAGAGGGAGATACAACAACCTTAACAGCCACAGTAACACCAGATAATGCGACCAATACAGATGTAACATGGACCAGCGGCAACCCATCAGTAGCAACGGTAGATGCAGAAGGAAAAGTTACGGCAGTAGCAGCAGGAAATGCGATCATCACAGTCAAGACAGAAGACGGAGAAAAGACAGCAACCTGCGCAGTAACAGTAACTGCAAAGACAACTGAAATTGAGAACTTTGTAGATAGACTATATACAAATCTTCTTAATCAGTCAGTAAATGCAACTGAAAAGGCTTCTTATGTAAACTCACTTTCAGCAAAGACAACAACAGCAGCAGAGGTAGTAGCTGAATTTGCACTATCTGACTCAATAGCTAAGATTTCAAATGAAGAATTTGTATCAAGAATGTACAGTGCAGTATTTAATAGAGATGCTGATGCAGGAAAGGTAAACTGGGAGAATCTTCTTAACAACGGAATGTCAAGAAAGATAGTAATTCAGAAGTTTACAGAGTCTGAGGATGGGGAATTTGCAAATATCTGTGCAAGCTGCGGCATGACACAGGGTAAGTATGAATCAGATGAAATTAGAGATTCAAATATTTATGTAACATCATTTGTAAATAATCTTTACCTTACAATTTTATGGAGAACACCGGATGCGGCCGGAATTAATAACTTTGTAGGCGCATTATTAAACGGCGCATCAACTGATGGAATCGTAAAGGAATTCATTTTAGGCGCTGAATGTACAAGCAAGAATTATACAAATGAAGAATTCATAATAGCATGCTTTGGAGGAATACTTGGAAGAACCGGACCTACCGTTGATGCAATAGATGGCGGAAGGCTTTTCCTTGACACATTAAATGCAGGAGGTTTAACAAGAGAAGGAATCGTAGATTCATTGTTAAACTCTAAGGAATATGAGAACAGACTTAAGGCAATCGGATTAACCAAGTAAAAATCAAGAAGCAAAAAACAAAAGATACAAAAGAAGTAAAAGAAATGAAATAAACCAAAGAAACAAGAATAGCAAAAACAAAAAGGCCCTAGGGGATAAACTAACAAATCCCCTAGGGCCTTTATTTTTATGCAGATAATAACAGCCAGGGACCTATCCCAAAAAGCAAATAATACCAGCCAGGTACCTACCCTAAAAAGCAGATAATACCAGCCAGGGACCTATCTCCAAAACGCGAGGAAATAAGGAAGATGCAGAAAAATAGTAACAATTCCACCATGTATTTTATAAGCAAAATATTATTAAAGGATAAAATAAAATGAAACGATTGATTTGTAAAAAAAAATATGGTATAATACAGTACAAGGACACGTGTCTAAAGATTTGGTTGATATTCAGTTAGTAGAAAAGCAGTTAAAATATTATTTTAGACGTATAAAATCGAAATTAAACAAAAAATTAAGGAAAAAAATAAGCCTAAAATAATGACCTGAAATCTAAAAAACGTAATAAAACTAGAAAGAAAATAAATCAGAAAGACAGGGGGACAGTGTATGGCGGTTTCTAAGGTACTATGTATAGAGCTTGGTGATACCACTAAGATCGCAGAGGTTGATTACAAAAAAGAAAATCCGAAAATCTATAAAACAGCGATATTTGACCTCAAGGACACACAGCTCGGAGCAAGAGGCGATGTAGGTGTAGATGAGGACGGAATGATCCGTGGAAGGGAAACAGTAGCCAGAATATTGCAGGATAAGCTGTCTGAATTAAAGTTCAATAATAAGAATGTTGTATTCTCGATACTATCAACAAAGGTACTCACAAGAGATGCAATGCTCCCATTAGCAAAGGCAGCCACAATTCAGAACATGGTGCAGACACAGGCAGGTCAGTACTTCCCAGTAGATGTAAATGAATATGAATATTCGTACTCAATAATAAATAAGACCGAAGATAAGCAGCTTCATGTAATGGTATATGCCATCTCGAAGCAGCTTGTAAAATCATATGTAAAACTGGCAGAAAATGCCGGTTTAAATCTGGTAGCCCTCGAATACGGCGGAAATGCGCAGTTCCAGCTCTTTTTAAAAAATCAGGCAGAGCCGGATGAAGCAACCGTATATATCGACATCAACGCAAATAACTCCATCATATCGATTGTCCATGACAAAAAGCTTGAAAGTCAGAGAATTATAAGCTACGGAGTAAATCAGATAGTAGACAGAATAAAGGACTATAAGACTTATGCAACAACGAGTAGCTGGCATATCTTTGAAATGTTAAAAAACGAAGAATATGTAAGAGGGAGTTTTGATGATGAAGATGCAGCGCTTAGAATAGAAGAAGAAACAGAAGACCTCTCAGATGAAGAAACAGTGGCAATGCTTGAAAAACTTGAAATCAAGGATGCCATAGTAGACGACCTTAGAGCCTTCGTTGGATCAGTATATAGACTTATAGAAACCTATAAGCAAAAAAACAGAGAATTAAAAATAGCAAAGAAAGCATATTTCTTTGGAAAAGGCTCATTAGTAAAGGGAATTATAAATCTATTGACAAACGAATTAAAACTCGACTTTGTGATATTTGACGAAGTGCCGGGAGTAAGTTTTCCAAAGGATTTAAGCGAAGATGAAATAGTAAGAATGATGTCGGTAGTCGGAGCAGGAATCAATCCAATCGGTTTTGAAATTCTTACAGACGAAAAGGAAAGTGCAGCTGAAAGAATGAATGCAAGAATGGGAAAATTTTACGCCATGCTTGCAGTAAGTGTAATAGCAACAGGAGCAATGATAGCCTATGGCTACTACAAGTATTCAGTGCAGCAGCAGAAGAATACAAAGTATCAAAATGAATTGGAAAGCCTTACCGTAGAAATAGGAGATAAATATCAAAGATATGTAGCCAGTGAAAATGCAGTAGAAAACGCAAGAGCATTTAATAATGGAACATACGAATATACAATAAATTTCAATGAACTCTTAAGAGACCTTGAGAAGAATGTCCCATCAGACACTGTCATAAGTTCGTTATCCTGGTCTAAGAATAAAGTAACTTTAAATGTAACCACGGCGAGTAAAATAACAACCTCACAGCTCTTAGCACAGGTTGAAGCAATATCGGTGGTAAAATATGTAAATATAGCAAGTATAGCAGAAACAATAGATGAAGAAGTAGTGCCTCCATCAAAGGAGGAGCAGTTTACACTTGAGATTACTCTTGAGGATCCAGTATTTGATGATGGATCTACCATAACCAATGAAGAAGTAGAGCCAAATGGACTCAATGGTTATGCCAAGGATTTGCCATAATAAAAGAATACTGGAGGAAGGAAAGGAGTAAATATGGCTAAGACGAAAAAGAGAAAGACAGCGACGACGAAATCCAGCGTAGCAGAGACAAAAATGCTTATCGTGTTGCTGTGTGTAGTAATGCTCGGAGCAGGATTCTATTTCGGATATAAAAATTTCTCAGATAAGGCGAAAGAATTAGAAGTAAAAAATGAAGGATTATTAGAAGAATTGGTACCGATGCGAGAAATGGCAGCAGCAGTGCCGGAGTATGAAGAGGCAACAGCAGAGAATTTAAATGAAATAGAAGAAATAACAAAGCTTTATGGACCAGGATATACACCAAAGAGTCTCTTAGTAAAGTATGATGAAATGGAACGTAACTGTGATATGGTAGTAAGCTCTATATCTTTTGGAACTAGTGAACTATTATACAGCGATCCAAATGTAGAAACAGAAGCTGGAGAAGGAATATATGCATATAGGGCGCCAATAAGCATAGCAGCCACAACAGACTATGCAGGAATATCAAAATTTGCAGACTATATCAATCAGTATGCAGACAGAACAACTTTTGATAATGTAACTCTTGCAGCAGCAGATGGAGGAACCTTTGCGATAAGTGCAACCATCAATGAATATGCAGTAATAGGTGAAGATGGAAAGATATATATTGATCCTACCTACACCAACACAGACCTGGGTGTAGATAATCTGTTTGGAAATCTGAATCTGAATGTAGACGAAGAGTAAAAGAAAATTTGACAAAGAGTAAAAGAAAAGAAGAAAATCTGACAAAGAGTAAAAGGAAAAAAGTAAAACTGACAAAGAGCAGAAAAACTTTGTAGTGACAAAACAAAAGAAGAAAAAGGCCTTAAAAAGCGGAGGAAATTACAATGAGAAGAAAAAGGAGGAATGAGCAGGGCTTTACGTTAGTTGAAGTTGTAGTCAGTATGCTGATAATGTCCGTAGTAGCACTTACGCTCATTAACGGCTTCGGTGTAATTTCAAGAGCTAATCAAAAAGCCCAGACAATCCAAAATGCAAATACAATCGTAACCGATGTATGGGAAAATCTATTAGAAGTAAGAAATTCCTATGATGTATGCGGTTATGAAAATAATTATGAAGGGGCAGTTCTAACAACATCCTCTACAATAGCGAGATATGATGCGAATGGCTACTGGAAAGGAGCAAGAACCGCAGATGGAAAGTATGTAAGATTTGAAAAAATCGGCGGAGAATATTTCGCAGTAGTATCAGAAATAGTAGACATACCTAAGATGTATGCGGACATCGAAGAAAGCGGCACAGGTTCAGGCGGGGGAACAGACCCGGCAACCCCGACTCCGGGATCCTTTGCAGTAAAGGCAAATGGAACAAATGAACTCTTGGAGACAAGAGGCTATGACACTCTGTTTGCAAAGCTTATAGAAGATGAATTTACCTCATTTGCAGACTTTTCATCATCGCAGGCAGACAGCCTTGCTATAAATGCAGTATTCACGGCAGCAGATGATCAGGCGGTAGGAGAGGTGTTAATGAACTCGCTTGCAGCCTTTGAAGCAGCAGCGGCAGCTGATAAAAACCTTGTAATACCAGATGAAGGAGCAATCAGAACCATCATAGAGCAGAAGATACAGCGTAAAATATCAATAAATCTTGGAGAAAAGCTGGATTCATCAGGAGAAAAGGTGTGTTCGTTTGCAGCAATCTATAAAATGCCAGCAGCCACAGATATAAAGATAAATGGAGAGATCACCTATGTATATTTTTCTGAAAACTATCCACTGACAAATGTACCATCTGACTTAGTAGCCGATCTTTCAGGACAGACCAAGACAGATGATAATATGATACTATCAGAAATGAAAATAGGGGGCGATGTATCGAAGCTGAACAATATATATATTTATTTCACACCAATGACAGTACAGGAAAAGAATCCGGAGGTATACCTAAGCAAGACCTCTAGTTACCAGATAAAGAAAGTATCCGTAATAGTAGATCCAACACTAGATGCAACAGGAACCTCAAGACTATATGTATTAAACAGTCTTAAATTCAACTCAATAAGTAATCTCTTAGATGTAGCACTAAATGGAACAATGCCAACAGGAGAAAGCTATGTAGTAAGTACAAATGCAACAACATTAGCAAATAGTAGCTGGGATAGAAAAAAGAGTACCTATACCGATGGCGGCTATGGAATCACAGATGCGACCGAAGGGTATTTAAAGGGATTTGACATATCACCATATAAAGATGGAACCAATCAGACCCAGAACTCAGCAACATACGTGAAATCGGATAAAAATGGAATATATATCCAAATTGGAGTATACCGCATATCATCACCAGCAACATATGCCACAGAGTTAGATACAGCAAGAAGATATGCAAAAAGAAACGTACATGTAGTATTTATAAAATAGCAGTTACTAAAGATAAACTTAGAAACCGCTAAAACGGGAAAATAGCAGTGATATAGAGAAGCAAAAATAACTAAAGAATAGCAGTGATAAAGAGAAGTAAAAATAACTAAAGAATAGCAGAAAAGCAAAAGAAAAAAAACTGAATATGGCAAAAAGCTATGCAGTGGAAAGGGGGACAAAATGCTGAACAGACTAAAAAGAAATAATAAAGGAGCAGCATTGCTATTTGTATTAGTAGCGGTCGCCCTTGTAACGGTACTAGTAACAACAATGTACGTAGCATCCATGATCAATATACAGATGAAAGGTACAGAAGGAAAGAATCGACTCAACTTCTACCAGACAGATGAGTATATGGAAGTATTCAGAAGCATAGTAAAAGCGGAAGCAGACTATGCGCTAGACGTAGCATACAAAGACACCATAGTAAAATATAAACACTATAGTGACAAGGAAAGAGAGCAGCAATTTAAAAATAAATTCATCGAAACGCTCTACCCGGTAATAGCAGGAGACGCAAACAGTAACAGAGTATGTGACTTAGTAGATAAAGCCTTCAATTATTACAATAAAAATGATGAAGGAAATGATTCGGATACGGTAGTAGAAAAAAATCTGATTCTTCCAGTAGGAGTAAAGCTTAGCATAGATGAAATAGCACTTGAACTAGCAGACGGAACCACTGAAAGCGACAAGGTTACCTTAAGCGATATAAAAACGGCAATAAGCTTAAATAGTGAAAGATACAGCGGAGATATCCTTTTAAAGGGAGTTAATCTTACCTACATGAATACAGCAGGGTATAAAACAGAAATAAAAACTGACATGAGAATATCAGCAGTATTCACAGATCCGCAGATAAGCTTTGGAACCACCGACATAAGTGAATACGTAGTTATAAACGATGGAACTTTAAAGAATAATATGGTAAGCTCAGCAGCTATAAATTTGACAGGAAATATATGTTCTATAGAAGGAATAAACGTAGAAGGACTCCAGACAGTAAATTTCATAGCACATAAAATAATAACCAACGGAACCCTCCTATCAAAAGCGGGAGCAGAAGTAAATGTAGACACAGTAAATACAGACAAAGGCCTCACAGCAGAGAAAAATGATGGCCTTTGGTCAAGAAATATAGACGTAGACGCAGGAGAACTGAAAGTATCAGGAAATACCAATGTAGCAGATGACCTGACACTTATGAAATCCAAGAGAAGCTATGTCACAGTACCACAGGTAGAATTTAAGAACGGAAGCTACTTTGGCTTTGGCTACGGAAAAGGTTCAAAGGGCTTAAATGGCATGGCACTAAATGCAGAAAACAGCAGCTCAATAATCTTCAACACAGATTACTTCAAGCTGAACATGCAGACACTGAATAAACTTGTTCTAACAGGAAATGCCTTCATAAGCATACCAAAGCAGGGAAGCATGAGTACTGAAGTAGAAAATTTTCTAGCAAGCATGGGATTATCAAGTTCATCCTATGAGGCACTCGAAGGAGAATCAATCGCATATAAGGGAATGCAGCAGCTCTATCTTGTACCAGGAGAATGTCTAGGAACAATAGGACATAATCCGATGCTAAACACAGAGCTTAGCGAAGCACTTAAGAAATACTATGACGGAACTAAGACGACCTATTCAGAAGCTGATTTAAATGAAATGTTTGCATCAGAAAAGTACCTGGGAAAGTTCCTAAAGGCACCAGAAGGCGGAAGCCTCTCACTTACCTCAAACAAAGTGAATCTATCTGGCCTATTAAATGAAAATAAACCTGTAATAACGAATGTAATAAAGGTATCAGGAACCACCACACAGATGGTATATGTATACTTTAACTTTAAAAATGCAGCCGCAGCGGCTGAATATATGCAGCGCTTCAAGGCAGCAGACCCAGATACAGTAGAAGAAGCCTTAGGAAAGATAAATGTAGCATCAAATGAGCTTTTATTACCAGAGAGCGAAATAGAAACCTCAGGAAACTACATCGAGAAGGACAAAATAAATAATGCAGGCTCAGCTAATAATACATCAGCAGCAAGCCTTAAAAATAGCATATATGGAGCACTGCTCACCACTCTTGATGCAGGAGGATCAAGCTCAGTAACAAAATATAGCGAAGCACAGATTTATGCAAGAATAGTAGAAATCAGCGGAATGAACAATGTAGAAGCAGAAAGTATCCTGGGAATAGCACCGTCAAATACATCAGGAAATACTACACTACAGGGAACACCGATAGAAAGCTACAACGTAATAAGAGTAAGTGAAACTGAATATGGCACCTCAAATATTAGTGCAGCAAATGATGCAGCACACCCTGTAGTATTAATAGCACAGGGGAATGTAGAAGTAAATACAGACTTCTGGGGACTTATAGTATCAAACGGAAATGTAACAGTAAACTCAGGGCACAACGTAAGAGGAACAATAGTAGCTTCAGGTGATGTAATAGTAGGCGGAAATTCAAATCTCTTCTTTGACTCAGCACTCATCAAAAATATACTAGATGAGAATAATCTTTATGTACACCTAAAGGATTATTTAAAGGTGCTCACAAGTATGGATGAAAATGCAGAAAAAACAGTTACCATAGACCCTATACAGGTATATTATGAGAACTGGCAGCAGAATCCAAAGACATCTGAATAAGAAAGAAAAATAAGGAAAGGGGGAAGGCAGCATGAAGACTTTTAGAAAAAATAAAGGTTTTTCATTTGTAGAAATAGTTGTAGCAGTGCTGATAATGTCAATACTGACCACAGCTGCAATAGTAACGTATACTGTAGTAAGAAGAAGAAATGCTATGAAAGCTGCCCAGAACCTGAGTGAAGCATTAGAGCAGGCAAGGCTATCAGCATTAGCCCAAAATGGAGACTATGAAACAGTTCTGCTGGTTTACTTTAATGGAACAAACTATATAGCCCAGATAGCCGAAACAAAATGGAAAAAGTGGACTAAAGATGTAGAGTGGACAGTAATAAAAGAATATAAACTAGGTACGAGTTATACTTTAGGCGATTCATCCTTGAACGTATTATATACATACGGAGATGATATGAGTGAGAGCTTCCGAAGGCTAAATAAATCTGAGGACTATTACACGAAAACAGTAAAAGATAAACTACCTCAAGGAAAAAATTTAGAGAAAGAAAGACTTAGAAAAGGTCCACTCACCGTGTTTGATGCAAATAACACAGATCCGGATAAGGATAAAACGACTAGTATCATGATTTTTGAATTCTCAAAGCACGATGGAGAAAAACTGTTAGGGCCTGAAATAATAATGTTCACCAATTCCTACGAATACGATCCGACAGACCCTACCTTCAGAGGAAGTGAAGTAAGATTTTCAAAGGCGGGAAGAAGCTATGTAAAGGAGTACTAGATTCTTTATGCAGGGATTGCAAGAAGGCCGGGCAGGAGATGTAAGGGAGTATAAAGAAGGCCAGACCGCGGGATTCTTTATGCAGGGATTGCAAGAAGGCCGGGCATGTGATGCAGCGGAGTGTAAAAAAAAGAAAGGCCGGGGGATGCCTATGAAAGGGAAAAACGGAAAAAAGAGGATTGCACTAAACAATGCCGGATTCTCATTGATAGAGTTAATAATCGCAAGTGCAATAACGTCGGTAGTATCGATATCAGTCATAGCATTTGTAAGTGTAGCAATGAGACTGTATAATAATACGAACAGTGACGTACAGGTACAGATGGAAGCAAGTGCAGCCTCAGACTTTGTAACAACAAAGCTAAGAGAAGCAAACTTCTATGCCTACAAGGAATTTAACAATGCAGGAGAAAAATATAGTGTATTAGTAACAAGAGGGCCACTATCAGAGCAGACAGTAACAAAAGAAGTAGAAGAAGGCGGAGTGATGGTAACTAAAACCGAAACCAAAAACTACTATGAAGTAAACTTGTTCGTAAACTATAAAGGCGGAGCAGCATCAAAAAACAGCCTCTTATGGAACTATCTGTATCTTGATGAAGCATGGTCAGAAAAGAACCTGTCCTCAATATGGAATGCGACAGAAATCACAAGTATGATAAATTTAATGATAGGAGAGGCACATCAGCCAGATTATTTCCTTGCAAGATATGTAGAGGATTTTAAAGTATCGCCAGAATCCTCAATGAACTATGTGATAGGAGAGGCAACAAGGTATGATGCAGTTGGAGTACCAAACCAGAACACCAGAGAGGTGAAAGTAACCATAAGCTACACATTAAGCACCAAGACGCTAACACAGACATATGATGCAAGAATGCGCAGCTATAATAGTGAAATAGCAGGAAAGTAATGGTGCGCAAGAAGGCAAGAATGCGCAGCTATAATAGTGAAATAGCAGGAAAGTAATGGTGCGCAAGAAGGCAAGAATGCGCAGCTATGATAGTGAAATAGCAGGAAAGTAATGGTGCGCAAGAAGGCAAGAATGCGTAGCTGTGATAGTGAAATAGCAGGAAAGTAATGGTGCGCAAGAATGTAAGAATGCGTAGCTAGGCTAGTAAACAAGAAAAAGTGAAATAATAAAAAAAGAAATAGCAGCACATCTAAAAAAGAAGAGGTGCTGCTTTTTATTTAGTGAAAAAAATATAAAAAAAGCATATAAAATAAGAAAAGCCATTGACTTAAATTGCAATTTATGGTAAAATAAAGTAGGTTGATATAGTATGCGGTGGGGACTGCATACACTTTGCGGAAATAATAAAATACAAAAGATGACTAGTTGTTCGAGTTTCGTAAACATGAACGGGGGTGTTATTATGAAAAAAGAGCGAATTGAAAAGAAGGGGAAAAATACATTTACTAAAAGAGTATTATCAATGCTATTAGCCACAGTGGTAGCAACAGGAATATTTGCAGGAACAGGAGTGACCCTCGACATGTTCCTTACAAAGGCTGCCGGAGAACAGGTAAAAACCTTATATGACATATTATGCGCAGTGCCAGATCCAGAGCTGAGAAATTACGTGTTTGCAGAAGATGACATAGCTAATAGTTCAAGGGATTATGCTGCAGAAAAGACAACTGCAACAGCAAATTACTTTGCGCAGGATGCTGACACGGCAGCTGAATTACAGGGATCAGTGACGACCTATAAAGCAAACAGAGATAGGACAAAGGCGCTAGGCAGCAAAGAAAATCCATTTGTAATGCTAGAAATAGTGCCAACAGAATCCAAGGCAATGTGGGGATATCATTTTCCAGGATACGAGCCGGCAGCAGTAAATTCAGTTGAATTTCAGACAGGAAATGCAGCAAGCTATTCAAGCATAATGAGTGCAATAATAGAAAATGGAGAAAATAGTTCTAAGGAATACTATTCTACAAATATAAATGGTGATACGGTATATGTATTTGATGGAATAGAGAGATTTAAACTTCAGCAGGCCTATTACGAAGGAAAAAACTATAAAACAGTAGCAGTAAAAGAACCAACTGCAATGGATCAGTACGGCGTCTATGTAAAGGCAAAGAATAATAATTATACCTTTGATGCCGAAACAGGAGAATTAGCTGTTGTTAGTTCTTATGCAGCAAATGGCAAAACCTATGTAAGCTCAGATAATACATTTTATGAACTGACAGGTGTAGAATTCTCTCCGGTAGCAAGAATACTACCAGAATGGAATTCAAGTAATAATAGTGAGACTGTCTATTCAGAATTAAAAGACAGCTATGGCGACTATGTTACAATAAATACCGACTATGGAATAAATTATAAATATCAGATATATGAAGATGGTACCTGGAAGGATTCTAATAAGGATGCCATGAATAACCATCTATCAAGCTATACTACCTATATCTGGTCGGGCTATGACTTCTATGATACCTATACAGCCTATAATAAACAGAGTAAGGTAAGAACAGAATTTTCAGATGATGATTTAGATAAGGTACAAAAATCAGAATATAGAAAGAGTAACGTATATCAGAGCAGTTTAGTAGTAGGCAAAGACAAGGATATGATATATTCCACAAGGAAAACAGCAGTATATGGAATAAGTCAGTTCCAGAGCTTTGTAGTAAGTAATGGGGTAACAACCGCAATTAATACACAGGGACTTCCATATTTCCATGTCACTTCTAATAATCTTTTCTTAAAATATAGTGTAGGTTTGGCGTATGGAGCAAGCGTTTATTCCTCGACAGCTACAGTAAATGAATCGGATACGGGGAAGAGAAGAGAATATAAGGACGCAGAGACAGTACTTAAGGCAATCGAAAATTATCACTATGTACTAGTAACAATAACCCCGGAAGAATTAAATGTAAATAGATCACTTATCTATGCAGCAGATATGATAGGAATAAGTGGATATGCAGATAATGGCGGTTCAGGTATAGAGCAGCTGTTTTTTGAAGTGCCAAACACTGAGGTATTATCAGTATTCGTAAATGATAATGGAATTAAAAAGGTGTTCAGGGGAGTCAATGATAAAATAAAGGCTAATGGAGTAAATGCGAGTACCTTTGTAGAAAATGACCTTGACTGGAGCACCACAGCAGCCATCTTTATAAGACACATAGAGAGTGACATACCGCTCATATTTGACGGAAGCATGGCAGGTAAAAAAATAGAAGGAAGTAGTTCCTCTTTCATGATGACAACCTATGATTATGAAGAAAGTACAAGTTCGAATAAGACACATTTTGAAATTAAAAATGCAACCGGCGAAAAGAATAATGTAGGAAAGCTGTTTATGCTTACGACGCAGCTAGACCCGGATTTAGTTTACCGCCTGTATTGGAACTGTCTTGGAATAGCAGATTCAAGTAAGGATGTAATGAATTCGGAAGGAAATAAGAAAAATAAATATACAGCAACAATAAAACTTCCGTATAACAATACAGCAACAAACAGCTTCCATGAATACATGTTCATACCGACAATGCTTGTAAGCTATAAAGAGGTAACAACAAACATCCTAAAGGAATACCTGCCAAATATTGCCCAAAAGTATAATGTAGCTGCGGAAGAAATTGGTTCAGAATACGGAACAATAAATAAGAAACGAAGTACTAGATACAAGACTTATATAACTGATGAAGGAAATGAAGAACTTCTGTCAAAATTTGAAAGTCCGGAATTATCAGATGGAGTTCAGAATTCGGAAAGTTATGACTGGTTTGAACTGATAGGGGACACCTTAACAGATACAGATAAAAGAGCAGCATATAGAGGAAACACGACCTCATTAGAGACAGTTATATATTATTTATTGAATGCAAAAAAGACAGGTGATGTAGCAGAAGTAGGCGATTTGAACGTACTATATGTAAGTCCGTCTAATCAGTTTATTTCAGCAGAAACGCTTGAAAATAAGTTAAATGCAATATTGTCATCAGCAAGAAACTT
>Ga0247611_10001436_pt1 | contig 42317 bp, 27 predicted proteins | sample 177DNAGHGhighgp2_FD_192422 | JGI IMG/M metagenome (GOLD analysis project Ga0247611, IMG submission 192422) | Sheep rumen microbial communities from Palmerston North, Manawatu-Wanganui, New Zealand - 1770 DNA GHGhigh gp2 | ecosystem: Host-associated > Mammals > Digestive system > Stomach > Rumen... | reverse complement strand
GGCAGCACATTGGTACCACGGTTGAGCATGTAGAGCTGCTGGACGTAGTAGGAGGCGGTGCGGGCGGTGGTGAGGTTGTCGTACCAGATGAGGTCGGGGCGCCACTGCCAGCCTTCGACATGTGCGAAGAGGGGTGCGTAGGTGGCCATGTGCACGAGGTCGGCATTGCGCTCGATGTTGGTCATGAAGGCTGCCTCGTAGATGCTGGCTCCGGCGTGGTTGTATTTCTTGCCGCGGTCGTGGCATGCCCATTCGCCGGCGAAGACGCGCGGGCCGTCCTTGGTGTAGAACTTACGGTCGTCGTAGCGGTTCATGGAGTTCTGGTACCACTTGATATCGCGGTAGTAATGCTCATCGACGAGATCAGCCTTGAGCTTGGTCATAGCCGGCCAGCCATTCTTGAAGTGATCGTCCTCGGCATTGGGTCCGCTGGTGCCGATGAGTTTGATTTCGGGGTGAGCTTTGCGCACCTCGGGAGCAATGATGGCAAGGCGGTCAAAGTAGGGTTGTTCCCACTGCTCGTTGCCGATGGCCAGGAACTTGAGGTTGAAGGGTGCGGGGTGACCCATGTCGGCACGGAGCTTGGCCCACTCGTTCTTGGCAGGGTCGCCGTTGGCGAAGTCGATGAGGTCGATGCAGTCGTCGATGAACTGCTGGAGGCCTTCCTTGGTGCAGGGGGCATGAGCAGCATCGCTGTTGTTCTGGAACTGACATGCCATGCCTACGTTGAGCACGGGAAGCGGCTCGGCACCTATCTCCTCGGCCAGCTGGAAGTACTCGAAGAAGCCGAGTCCATAGCTCTGGAAGTAGTCTGGGAAGTAGCGCTGGGTGAAGGTGTAGTGCCAGCGGTTCTCGTTGAGCGGACGATTCTCGACGGGGCCTACAGAGTTCTTCCACTGGTAGCGGGTTTCGAGGTCTGTGCCCTCTACGATGCAACCGCCGGGGAAGCGGAACACACCCGGATGGAGGTCTTCGAGTGCCTGTGCGACATCGAGACGCATACCATTCTCATGACCTTTGTAGGTCTTCACGGGGAAGAGGCTGACGTGCTCGAGATCGGTGGTCGTCTTGCTGTCGCCCCAAACGCGAAGGTGTGCCTTGGCAAAGGTGCGACGGGGCTTGATGATTACGCTGTACTTTTTCCACTCACTGCCGCTGACATCAAGACCAGCGTTACCAATCTTCTGGTCTTCTTCCATGGTGGCGTTATCGACGAGGTCAATCCACAGTTTGGCGGAACCGCCTTCGGGCACACGAGCCCACACCGAGAAGCGGTATTCTTCGCCACCACGTACACCGATGCCGAAGAAACCGTGGTTCTCGATCATGGTGTGTTTGTCGCTATGGCCAGAGGGTGCCAGACGGACGTAGTGAGGATTGCGCTCGAAGGGACCGTCGTTGCGAAGAGACACCTTGCCGGAGATGTCCCAACCGCAGTAGTGATCGGGAAACTCGAAAGAACGGTTCTTGATGAGCTCGGCATAGAGGCCACCGTCGGCAGCATAGTTGATGTCCTCAAAGAAGATGCCCCACTGGGTGGGTTGGATGACGGCACCCGGCTTCTTGGCGTTAACGTTGATGACGGTCTCGGCAGCGGAGAGGGATGAGCCAAGTTGAAAGTTGAAAGATGAAAATTGTAAGTTGGCTAAGCCGCTGAAGAGGGCCGCACCAAGAAGGAATAGTTTGATTTTCATAGGAGTAGAATGTATGATTTAGTTAGTGAATAATCTTTTTGCCATTCTGGATGTAGATGCCTTTGGGAAGGTTGGTGGAGACAGGGAGCTTGCGCCCGGTGATGTCGAAGAGGGGAGCAGGGTGACCTTGAGGTGAGGTCTGCAGAGACGGTGGCACATCGCCGGGAATGGACTGGATGCCGGTGGGCATGAAACCAGCATCGAGATAGAAGCAATCCAATGGTTCGAGGGCGCTTGTCACCTGCAGCCAAGGGGTGGCGGCGGGCTGAAGGGTGCCAAGTTCAACACGTTTGAAAGCCAACACCTGCGGGTCTTCGTCGGAAGGCAGTAGCTGATAGAAATGGGTGTTAACATCAGAAGTGGTGAGCACCTGACTGACGCGGTCGCCCTTCAGGCAAGTCGTGGCAAAGCTGACCGGAGACTTGGTGCTGGGGCGGAAGGCAACGGTCTGTCCAGGCGTTCCCTTAACCAGGATGGAGGCTCTAGCAGGCAACGTAGAACCTGCGGAGATAGCCGTCTTGCTGACAAGCTGCGAAGTGCGGTTGACGCTCGTGATCTTATAAGCCTTGATACCCTGAGGCACATAAACGGGGTAAGGCGTGTAGAAGAGACTCCAACCCTGGTCGCCGATAGTGAGCTGACGCGTGTAGGTTGCGATGAGGTCGCAGGAGAGATGCGGAGGTTGGTTGTAGGCATCGTTCTGGCTAATGACCTGAGCGCGATAGGCATAATCGTCCATGAGGTGAGGCACGAGATAATCGGTCTGATAGTCCGTGGCATTGATGACGAGCTGATAGTTGCCGCCGGATTCCGTCCAGTTGACAATCTCCTCGCGCCAGTCGCCGAGCAGGTCGCCGAGGACGCAGGGATTGTACTTAGAATCGTTGTTGAGGGTTCCGTAAGTATAGTTGCCACCATTGACCTTCATACGGTCGAAGCTTTTACTATTCGGATTCCAGCACTCAAGGACTGATTTGTCGTAGTAGTCGTCGGCCAATGTGCCGTTCCAGAATACCCGGTTGTTGAGCGAGGCTCCACCGCCGTGACTGATGCTACTTGAAATCAGGTTGTTGCTGGTGTCGTAGATGGCCGACATATTGGCACTCATCTGCCAATAGGCATCATCGGCCTCGGGGTTGAAATGACCAATGAGCCCTCTGCCCGTGTCGCCGCCCGCAGTGGCGTGAATAAGAAGCTCACCCGTGGCGGCATCGCGCAGGTCAGCTCCGTAAGGGCTTTTCTCATGCACCATGAAATACTCAAGGCCTGGACGTGAGGGAATGAAATCGCTCAAGTGAATAGCATCGCCATGACCGAGACCAGTGCGATAGAGAGTAGTGCCGTCGGGCTTCAGTGCGCCAGAACCATAGTGAATCTCCTGTCGTCCGTCTCCCGTGACGTCGCCAATACTCATCCAGTGAGCACCTTCGCCATAGACCGTCTTGGTGATGTTCTTCACCGTGCCGTCGGCATAGGTGACAGTGCCCTTGGAAGCGCTCTCGCCGCGATGCAGCCATCGCAGCGTGAGGTTGCTGCCATCCCAGTCGTAGGCACCAATCTTGCAGCCGCTGTAGTATCCGCGAGCAAAGATGGCAGACGGGTTGGCATCCTCGCCATCGAGCCATGCAATGGCAGCGAGGTAGCGCTCGGCGCGGTTCTGATTGCTGTCGCCCCAGAAAGATGTCGATTCGTCGGCATAGGCGGTGTGATATTTGATGGTCTGTAGTTCGGCGCCTGTCATACCGTCGAACACTGTGATATATTCGGGGCCATGGTCTTGCTTGCCACGTCCGTTCTTCAGATTGGCATTAGGGTCATCACCTGGGAGCAGGACGTAGTTGCCTTCGCCGTCAATGGCGCCCGGAGCTGTTTTCACCATGAACTCGCCGTAACCATCGCCATCGAGATCCCAAGCTACGAAGGGGGTCGTGTGGGCAGAGTTGAACATATTATGTCCGGTATGAAGCATCCACAAGCGTGTGCCATCCATCTTGTAGCAGCTGTAGAAGGCCGGGGAGGTCGTTCCGCTGCTGGCAGCATCCTTCTCGTTGGAGGGTGCCCATTTGAGGATGATGTCGTACTCGCCGTCGCCATCCATGTCGCAGAAGGAAGCATCGTTAGGCGTATAGGTAGCTCCTGCTGAAGTGGGATCGGTGGGTGCTCCGCCCTGCAGGGTGATATACTTTGTCTGATTAGCCCATGGCTTTACGCCTTCCTGCGTCTCGATGACATTGCCTTCGGCATCAAGAACCTCGAGTTTATAGGTAGAATTGGTGGTACCGCTGGCATCGAGCCAGTTCGTACGCGTGGTGATGGTGCCGTCGAGGGTAGCGCCGTTGGTAATGAGCGTCGAACCGCGATAGAGACGGAAGCGCGTCGTTGCGGGGTCGTCGGTGGCTCGATAGCGCCAGCTGACGAGCACACCACCCGTAATTTTCATTGCCATGAGACCGCGGTTGAGTGGTGTGGCAGCAGGCTTGGGCGGACGGTTGGTGACAACGAAGCGCACGGTGACCGAAAAGACGGTGCGGCCGTTCTGCTGGGCAGCTATGGTGCACAGTTTGTTGTCGTAGGTGATGGTGGCAGTATAGCCATCGGCAGCGGTGACGGAGAAATCAGTGGGATCGCCGAAGACCTTTTCAGGCCAGGCGGCAGAAGCACCATTGCCGAGCTGACTGATGAGCGACATGAGATCGCCTGCCGAGCAAGAGGCGGCGGTGAAGTAGTGGCTGGCATCAAAGATGGGTTCGTCCGCCTCGCCGCTGATGGTGACATTGCGGAAAGCTATCGACTTGGGGTTTTCGTTGTCCTGTCCGTTAAAGTTATATACATATAGGTATAATCGGAAGGATGTGCCGGCCTTGACCAGGATATCGGAGAGCTGATAGCTATGGCGGCTGAAGCCATTGGGATTGCCCTGATCCACTTTGTTACGCAACGGCGATACGGCCGTGGCCAGAGCCGCCTCGTCGCCAGTGCCGTTCTTGACATATACGTCGAAGTTGCCGCCATCGGTGCCACATTTGACGGCATCGAACTCAATGGCAGTCGGCTTGAACGTGTGGCCAGCAGCAGAGGTGACGGTGAAGATGACATAGTGCCCAGTAGTTTTAGCTGTCACGCGTGTCTTAGGCGTCAGCTGCACGAAGGGCGGGTTGTATGTGACTGGGGTGTAGCCATCGGCCGCATTGCTGCCGGTCATTGTGGCCGTAGCTGTGAGGTTGGCACCGAGGGAGAACTTAGGGGTCAGCAGCGACTCGCTGTTGGCGGTCTGAGTGGCGGTGCCGAGGTTGGCCAGGTCGCTCATCTCCCATTTGACATCGACGTGGTCAGCAAAGAGGGGGAGGGGGAGGAGGAGTTGCGATAAAATCGCAACAAAAAGAACGAGACGTTGAAGGGATGTTTTCATTAGTTAGCTGTTTGACATTGTAATCTTTTCCGTAATCGGGGGAGCGGTGATTAGTTATTCGTAATCGGGGGAGCGGTGATTAGTTATTCGTAATCGGGAGAGCAGTGATTTGCTATTCGTGACCGGGGGAGCGGTGATTAGTTATTCGTAATCATCGAAGATTTCGTTGAGGAAGGCGTTGAGGGGTGCCATGGTGCGGAACATCTGCTCGATGCGGTCCTGACTGTCGGGTTCGCTGACAAGGGTGTCGGGAATAGGATGCCAGACGGTGTAGAGTCGAGGGCGTAGATACTCGGGATATGGGAAGTCCTTGGGGAATCCTTTGGGCGTGGTCTTCACCAGGTCTTCGCCCACGACGGGGAAGAGGGCATGGAAGTCGGGAGCCTCAACAATGGAACGGAAATGATCGATGTCATCGACAATCGTTTCGCGGATGTGCTTGAGCAGCGGAGCCGGCGGACACCACGAACCGCCAGCAATAAGCGAGTTGCCGGGTTCGAGATGTAGATAGTAGCCTCCACGATAGCTCTTGCGGCCATGGGAACAGACGAAGGCTCCAAAATGGCGCTTATAGGGCGACTTGTCATTAGAGAATCGTGTATCGCGCGCGAATCTATAAATACACGTCTTCGGCGTCTGATAGGCCACGCTTGGGTCGAAGGCTGCAATGCGCAGGATCATCTCCTGGACATAAGCCTCGTAAGATGCGCGTGCAGCCTTGTATTCAGGCTGATGAGCATGGAACCACTCGCGGTCGTTGTGGGCGGCAATTTCTTTAAGGAAAGTGTAGATATGCTGCATTAAAGTGTCTTTTTTACACGATTTCGGCACAAAGATAGAAAGAATAATCAAAAATGCGAAGAGAAATGACGAAAAAAGTAAAAAAAGCCCCGCAACCATAGGACTGCGGGGTGAATGCTAAAGTAATCGTGGTGCTTTACGCAGGTTAACAAGTGAAAAGGGGCGTGATGTTACTTAGCCGTGAACGTAGTAACAGCGGTCGTTCCCTTGGCAGAGCTACCCAGATATAGGCCGTGCCAAGCGGTGGTGGCGTCAGTGGGTGCCGAGGTGGAATATTTGACATTGTAGCTGCTGCCTTTGACCATTCCCGTTGCAGTGAAGAGGGCGAGGGAGCTGTTGCAACCAGCCTCGAAACTGTAGGTGACCAGGTTATTGCCACTGGCATCGGCCAGCGTGTAGTAGCGATTGGCAGCATAACTGATGGAGGAAGTCACAAAAGCATAGCCCTGCTTGGCATTGCTGATGGTTGAGCCGGAACTGCCGCCTCCCCAGCCGCCACCGCCGCCACCTTGGTTGGCGCCAGCGCTGATGCCTATGCCCGTGCCGGTGATCTGAATATAGCTGTTGTTGTCGCAGTCGAAGCCTTCCTCGGGCGCGCCCTTGGTGGTATAGGCGAAGACAGCGCCGTTGCCGATCGTGATGGCTCCGCTGGTGCCGGCGTTGCTATCTACGGAGTCGTTTCCATAGCCGTAGCAGACAGTAACTCCACCGTTGAAGACAATCTTGCCTGCTGAGTTCATGCAGTCGTCGTAGCACTTGAAATAATGGTTGCCGCCTTCGACATAGATGCCGCTCTTCGATTCAAGACCTTCGGCGCCGCTGGTCTTGGTTGAGACTTCGGTGGTGCCGCCATAGAGATAAGCCGCACAAATAGCCTTGATGGCCTTGGCGTTGGACGAACTGTAGGCGCTGCCCGTGGTGTTGACAACGATGGTAGGTCCGCTGCCATCGGCCTTGCCCTGGGTGTAAGAGCCCTTTATGTTTGTCCATGTGGAGCCTCCACCCATACCGCCACCGCCACCAGGACGGCCACCACCGCCGCCCCAGCCGCCTCCGCCGCCTCCGCCGCTGGTGCTTTGTGTGCCCGACCCAGCTTTGATTCCCTTGCCTGCATTGCCCGTCATATTGATGGTGATGGTGCCTGCATTCAAAGCCATATTCAAAGCTTTCAAGCCTTTAGCGCTCTTGACGTCACTGGAGATGGTGGTCGGCGTGGCACTGTTGTTGATGGTGAGCGAGCCGCCGTTGGTTTCAATGTCCCAAGCAGAGACACCTCGGCCTGCAGTGCCCTTGACGGTAGCTGTGACAGTGCCGCCGTTGATGACCACCTTACCGCCTCGAAGGGCTGTGGAGTAAGAAAGATCTGTGGCGTCGCTGGTGTCGATAGCTCCGCTTGCGTTGAGCGTCAGGATGCCATCATTGACAACGAGCGTGGAATCAGCCTTGATGCACTTGGTGCCTGCAGCTGTGGTTGTGATGTCGAGTGTGCCGCCATTAATATAAATGTTACCGCTGTCCTCGTCCTCGTGGTCGGTTGTTTCACCGGTTGAGGTGTCACCATCGATGTCGCACTGAATACCGTCGTCGCCTACACTTTTAATGGTGAGCGTACCGCTCTCCATTAGGAAGTATTCGTCGCACGAGATGCCATCCTTGACCGCCTCTGCAACGTTGATGCTTGCGTTCTTCATCTGCATGTATTCAGCGCTCTTGATAGCGTGGGCATACTTACCATTGACGGTGAGTACTCCCCTACCCTTCAACTCGAGATGACCTTTGCAATAGAGTGCCGACTTTTGTGCAAGAGCATCGGATGGGCTGGCGCAATCGGTGATGGTGTTAGTGGTTTCTGCCTTGACACTGAGATTGATACGCTTGCTATTCATAATGCAAACGGCTGCTCCAGAATAGACCGGAGTGGCATTGGTAAGGGTTAGGCCACGCAGTTCCACGGTGGCTTTGTAGGAGCCGCTCATGTAGAACTCGCCATCGCTGCTCTCGCCTGCGAGACTGTAGGTGATCTCACGGTCCACATCATCGCCCTGAGCAATACTGACGTGAGCACCGCTGATGGTTGGCGTCACCAGATGTGCAATGTCACCTGCCACATAAACCTTAGCCGACGAGCCTCCGTAAACAACGCTGACAGTAGAGGAATCGACCTCGGTGGCATCAACGAACATACGCGTTATGTCACTGACGGCGAATGTCTTGTGTTCTACGGTAAGCAAGCTACCCTCGGAATAATTCATCGTTCCAGCATCGGCAGCAGGAAACTGATAGACAACATCGCCAACGACGACATTCAAGGTCTGCGCCGCAACCGTGAGGGCGAACAGCGCGAATATGCATATTGAAAGGAATTTTTTTTTCATGGCTATCGGATGTTAAGTTTTTGACTCTTATTATTCAAGGTGATTACATAAAGGCCTTTCTTCAGCGAAGCCTTCGCCTTGGCCACGGATTCGAAAGTGCCTACGTAAATGCCTGAGGTGGTGAAGACTTTGACTTCTGTTGCGGCGTTGAGCGATTTCACGTTGTCCACTTCAGGCTGTACGCCCTCCGTTTCCGAGAAACGCATCGAGGCCAGATCGGCGAGCATGAGCTGTGTGGTGCCGTCGTCGTTCGTTGCAACGAGTTTGCCATCAGCAAAGGTGATCTCAAGCGCTGCTGCATTTAGGGTTGTTTCAGTACCGTCGCTGGCGGTGACGATCAGATAAGGGTATTTGTAGTCGTCTGCGAAAGCCGTTGTTGCACAAGCCGCTACAAGCGATAAAAGAATCTGCGTTTTCTTCATAATTATCGAATTATTGTTGTTTTCGGCGACAAAGGTAATCAATAAAACGCATATAGCCAACCGCATAAATAATATTTTCAACGAAACGGCAAAAACGAACTACGAACGGACTCTTGTGTGAGCCCGTCCGTAGTCATGGGAGGAAATGAATGAACAGTATTTGGGGATTTATCTCGTTCCGTAAGGCAGAACGACCATGCGGTCGATGTCTGGCATCCATTCGCTGTTGTTGTACAGACGAATGGTGTTGAGCCCTCGTTTCAGCGTCACAGGCACGGAGATACGACCTTTGGCACCCCAGTCGCGCGAGTGAGTAGCCAGCGACATGGCGTGCTCGCCATTGACATCGAGCTCCATCGTGCGATCCTCGCCACCGAAGTAAGTGAATACCAGTTTGTAAGAGCCTGTTTCGCGAACAAAGACATCGCGCCATTGGATGTCATTGTCGGGGCGTCCGCCGAGCCAGCAAGCCTTGTAACCGCCGCTTGCCATATCGTCAGCAACAAAGACAGCCGACTTCTCATTCTGATTGTTGCGCAGCTCCTGATAGGCGGGCAGGAAAGCCGTTTCGGCTTCATAGACGACACGCGGCATACGCTGCTCACCTTTTGCGCGCATGATTTTTGTGCCGTGAGCCGGGATGGTGAAGAGCACAGGCTCCGTCGTGGTGACAAAACGCTCCTGACGGATGCAGTCGTAATACTGAATGGCGCCGCCCAGTTCGATGGTCATGGGGTGTAGCAACACGTGCTGTTCCTCGTCGCTGGGGTTATAGATAGCAAAGGCACGCTCTGTGCCGCCGCGACGCTTAATATCCTTGACCAATACGAAGCATTCACCTTGCTTCTCGGCGACGTAAGCTTGCAGATGGAGTGGGTCTTGGTTCAAGGCGATGAGGTCCTTGTTACAAAGCAGCTTCAGCGACTCGGGGCGTATCTTGGCCATATCGCAGCCGATGAGCAGCGGTGAGGACATAATACACCACATACCAAAATGCGTCTCGTCCTCGATCTGCGACATCGAGCGACCTACTTCGAGCATGTCCATATCGTTATAGTGGCCGTCGTGGCAGAAGGCGCTCAGGTAAAGGTTCTCGGCGAGGATGCCCTTCACACTGGGCCACCCGTCGTAGATGTCGCCTGTCGTGCGCCATGAATCGGCCACGTCGGCGCTCCAGGTACCGGGATAAGCCCAGCGGCACATATTATACACGATGCCGGGCTTGCCGCAGTTCTTGATGGCATTGGAGATCTTGGTGTATTGCTGCTGCTCGTCGAGACGCATGTGTGCACCACCGCAGTAGTCAACCTTGATGAAATCGAAGTCCCAGTCGATGAAGTAAAGGTGGCAGTCCTCGTCTTCGTGACCGGCAAAGCCCACGCCGAGACCCCAGGCGTGGCGGTTGGCCGATCCACAGGTGTTGTCGCCGGCATCGGAGTAGATACCAGCCTTGAGCCCCAGGCTGTGGATGTAATCGACCAACGAACGCATACCATTGGGGAACAGTTTGGTGTTCAGGCGAAGCTTACCATCGGCCCCGCGACCATCCCAATAGCCATCGTCGATGTTGATAAACTGGTAGCCGGCGGCCTGCAAGCCGCTCGTGTGCATGGCATCGGCCTGCGACTTGATTAACTCCTCGTTGATGTTGAGGGCAAAGGTGTTCCATGAGCTCCATCCCATCGTGGGCGTGCGCTGTGCCATCACCGAGAGGGCAAGGAACAAAGAGCAAAGGATAAGGAAAGATGATTTTCTCATAATCGTAAAGTTTTGAAGGTTATAGAATATTCATTATTTGGTTGTTAGTTAATCAGATAAGTTTTCGTCTTGCCTTGGTAAGTTGCCCTGACCGAGGCACGGCCGTCGGCAATAGCGCTAATGTCGAACTTCAGAACGTCGGAGCCGTCTTCCTTGACTTGGTTAGACTTCGCCTTGATCACGGAGTTGGCTTTCAATGGTGCATAGACCTGATAATGATTGGCTTCTGTGTAGCCATTGGCATTGGTCGAATAGATGGGCGTTGCGGGGATGTTCAGGCGCTGACCATCGACGGTGATGGTCACTTCGGGCACAGGCTGCGGCTGCACGTATGTACCGTCCTTTCCGAATCCTATGCCGTGGAGGTCGAAGAGTCCCTGCGGGCGCTGCGGCTGCTGACGACGGCCAAACTGCTGGCGGCGTTCGTTCTGCGGCTCCTGCACCTCAGGTCCTTCAATAGCGAGATATATGGCATGTTTGCCCGTAAGTCCTTCAATGGAAGGAACTGGAATCACGCAGACTCTCGAGGTCTTTGGTGCTTCAGCGGGGACATCGATGACGCCTATCTCACGACCATTCCAAGTACTGTTGGCGTATGGGCCGTCAAGCATGACGTGAATCCTGAAAGCACCACGACCGCTGGGAGTGAGGTTCAAATAAAGACACGGATTGTCGCCTTTCTTGATGCCCTCGAAGGCAGGCACGCCCTTCGTTGCCTTGTCCAAGCCGCCGAACCCGAAATATTTGAAACCGATGATGACGCCGTTCTTCACGCCAGCCAAATCCATGTGATTGGACCGCACATCGTGGTTGTCCTGCATCATTTCGTTAGATCCTGGCCCCGTCATGTAGCAGGCGATGCCGGCGCTGTAATAGGCGTACGGTGGCAGGCCGAAGATCTGAAAGCCCTCGCTCGTCACTTCGCCGCCACGATATTCGTTGCCATTAGCGGCCTTGGCCGTCCACTCCCCGTCCTTAGCAAAGGGGTCGTAGCCGGTGATGCGCACCTGCCCACCTTTGGCCACGGGTTTCTTGTCCCATTCGATTTTCACGGGTGCAACCATGGGCTGGCGGGCGTTGCCAAAGCCACGTGGCGGACGATGGTAGAAAATATACCACTGGCCGTTGATTTCCTGCAACGAGCCATGGGTGTTATGACCAGCATTGCTGGTCGTCAGGCGCGAGCCGTCCTCGTTGAGCACTACGCCGCGCGAATCCACGACGCAACCACCGGCGCGCCAGGGTCCAAGGGGTGAATCGCCGTAAGCATAACGAAGGGCACTGTTGGTGTTGCCTAAGCCATATTCCTTGCCGCTATAGCCCGAGAACACCATGACGTATTTATTACCCACCTGCCGTATGCTCGATGCTTCGAAGAAATTGAACTCCAACGGATTCTGTCCTTCGTAGAGCGCCTTATAGGTCGAGCCCTCGCGGTCCAGCAGACGTCCGTCGGCAGAACTGGCAGGGATGAAGGGGTCAATAAGTTCAGTGCCCGGACGCTTCGAATACATCGTGCGCTGGTCGAGCTGGCAAGCCGTAGAATGCTGGAAGCCATAGAAGACATAAGCACGATAGCCGACGCCGTAGTCGGGATCTTTCTTATCGGTGATATTCTCAATGAACACTGAAGGGTCGAAATCGATGAGCGAGCCCTCGACGCAGGCACGGCCGTCGGGCGTCAGATTCACGGGCGTGAAGGGTCCGTTGGGACGGTCGCTCTTGCAAACCATAGCCACTCGTCGCCAACCGCGGCTGTGGGGATAGAGCCAATAGGTCTTTTTGCCCGTTTGGCGATCAACGGTCTCTACGAGATCGGGAGCAAACATAGTATCCCATTGCCCATCAACAAAGTAAGAGAAGACAGGGCCTTCGTCGCGCCATTGTGTCAAATCCTCGACCGGAGCCGACCAAATACGAATATCGGGACCGCAGTAGGCCGTATAGGTGACATCGTGCGAACCTATTATATATGCGCGCAGCTTGCCAGGGTTGTCTGGATCTTCGAACACGCGCGGCTCGCCGTCGGGGAGGTGCTCCCAAAGCGGCAGATAAGGGTTCTGGGCGACGGCAGTGGTCATCGCAACGAGTAAAAGACTCATCAAGAAAGACAGTTTACGCATAATCTTTTTGGTTTGTTTTATTTCTGTTTTGTATTTGGCTGATAATCTTTACATTTGCAAGAGTCTCGCCTCGTAATCCTGGCAAAGTTAAATTAATAATAGCCTTCGCCAAGCTCCTTTTCGTGCACAAAGATAACAAAAAACGTTGAGATAGGATAGTACAACGCAAGAAAAATTGTTAATTTGAGGAAAAATGGGCAGAGCTCACACTTTCAGGAAGATGCGTTGGCAGTAGAGGACATATAGGAAGATCCAGCAAATGCCGATATAGCCCGCCGACTCAAAGAAGGGTTGGACTTGCTCGGGCAGATAGGCAAAGAGACCGCCGAAGAGCTTCGTGGAGGTATAGGAGAAATTGATGAACTTCTGAGCAAGATAGATGGTAATGCTGTTCATGCCGATGACCGTGAAGAACAGCGTCCAGCGACGCCAGCCTCGCACATCGATAAGCCAGTAGAAGAGGGCGAACATAAGCAATGAGTAAGCTCCCACAACCAGTACGAAAGAACTCGTCCACAGCTTCTTATTGATGGGAAAGTCAAGATTCCAGAGCAAGCCTAAGGCCAGCATCACCACGCCGGCAACGACCATCCAAAGCACCTTCTTGCCCGGCGTTAAACCCTCGCGTTGCAGCTTAACCCATTCACCCGTGAACATACCCAGCAAAGCGGTGGCGATAGCGGGCAACGTGCTCAGGATACCCTCGGGGTCAATGTTTCCATAATAGATTCTGCCTGGCAAGAGCTGACGATCGATGTAACCGGCAATGGAGCCTTCGGCTGTGAACACATCCGCCCCGCCACTGTCGGGAGCCGGCACGAAGCGCATGAGAAGGTAGTAGCCGACAAGGATAGCCGCCGTGATGGCGATGCGCGGCTTCCAGCCCGAACGCATGAAGATGAGGGCACCGAACATCCATGCCAGACCGATGCGGCCCAGTACGCTCGCATAGCGCGCCTCGCAGAAATTCCAGTGATCCAGCAAACCATTGTAGATTACCCCCAACAGCACCAAGGTGATTCCGCGGCGGACGACCTTCCAACGAATGGCACGGTCACTCTTGCCGCTCTCGCGCTGCTTGGCCAGCGAAAACGGAAAGGCTATACCCGCAATGAATAGGAACAGCGGGAAGATGGTGTCGTGATGCACTAAGCCGTTCCATTCGACATGATCCATTTGACGCGCCAGTTCCTCGGTGAAGGCGCACGGCATCCATTGAGCCAAGGCCGCGAGCAGTCCTGCACCGCCCATAATGAAAAACATATCAAAGCCTCGCAAGGCATCCAAGGATTGTAGTCGTTGCTGTTTCATTGTGGTTCCATGTGAATAGTTACGTGAGTCTGTTGTCCGAAGCGAGTCTTGATTCCCTTCTCTATCATCGTCGCCTTATCGTGAGCTTCGCGCAATGGCAGCGCTCCGTCCATGCAAACATGAACTTCTATGGCATAATGATTGCCTATGCGCCGCGTGCGCAAATGATGAGGCTGCTCTACGCCCGGCGTGGCAGCTATGAGCTGCAGTATTTCCTCCTCAGTCTCTGCCGGCAACGAGCCTTCAGTGAGTTCATCGATATTGGTTTTCAGCAAATCCCAAGCTACTTTCACGAGCATTGCGCCAACGACGATGGAAGCCAAAGGGTCGAGCACTGCCCACCGTTCGCCCAAAAGAATAGCGCCGCCGATGCCTATAGCAGCAGCCACCGACGAGAGCGCATCGCTGCGATGGTGCCAGGCATTAGCGATCATCACCTGCGATTCGAGGGCCTTGCCGCGACGCGCCGTGTAGCGGTAGAGCAACTCTTTGACCACGATGGACAACAAGGCAGCCCACAAGGCCAGCACACCCGGGACATCCAATGCTTCACCGCTGAGCCACGCCGACAACTTCAGGCCGCCCGCAACGATGATTCCAATGGCTACAGCCACCAAGGCTAAGCCAATCAGGAATGAGGCGATGGTCTCGAACTTACCATGACCGTAGTCGTGAGAAGCGTCCTGAGGCTTAGCACTCACTCGCACAAAAGCCAGCACCACCACGTCCGTCGCAAAGTCCGACAGCGAGTGTACGGCATCAGCGATCATCGCCGAGCTGTGACCCACCACGCCCGCAACGAACTTGAAGACCAGCAGCAACAAATTACCGAGACTGCCGACGAGCGTTACCTTGTATATTTCCTTTTCGCGCGTCATAAATGCATGATTTCGGCGACAAAGATAAGAAAAAGTTGAAAGCTGAAAGCTGAAAGTTGAAAGTTTTTCTTTCCAATCATGCATTTTTCTCTTTTCACCCCATTATTTTTCAACTTTCAACTTTCAACTTTCAACTTTTTATGTACCTTTGCAGCATTAAACCGACCAACAATGATAGCCATCTACACCCTTACCTCCGAGCTCCACAACGTGCAGGCCATTGATGCAGCCACCCGTTCTTTTCTCGACAGTCTTCACCTCGACCACCAGTTCTGCGGCAGCGACTACAGCACTTATGGCCGCCATACGCTCGACCTCATCTACGTACGAACGGGCGGCACAGAAGGCCTTTTCCAGCGCCTCATGCCCGAACTCGAGCATCGCAGCAACCGTCCCTTCCGACTGCTAACCTCCGGTACAAGCAATTCCCTGGCCGCATCGATGGAGATCCTGTCATTCCTGCGACAGCACGGCTTGCAGGGCGAGATCCTGCACGGCAGTGCCGACTACATCAGCGCTCGCATCCGTCTGCTGGCACAAGCCGAAGCAGCGCGCCGACAACTCCGCAGCCTGCGCCTCGGCATCATCGGACACCCCTCCGACTGGCTCATCGCCAGTGACGTCGATGCCAGAGTTGTACGTCAGCGCTTGGGCATAGAGCTCATCGCGCTACCCTTACCCATGTTCAAGAACGAAGTCGATGGCGGCACGGAAGGGGCCATGAAAATCTATGAAGCGCTCAAGGAGATGGTAGCCCGGCACAGCCTGCATGGTTTTACCCTCCGTTGCTTTGACCTGCTCACCGCCATCCACAACACCGGTTGCCTGGCTTTGGCCAAGCTGAATGCCGAAGGCATCATTGCAGGTTGCGAGGGGGATGTTCCGGCGATGCTATCCATGGCCGTGACGAAGGCCGTGACAGGCGTTTCCGGTTTTCAAGCCAATCCAGCCCACATCAACCCCGAAACGGGAGAACTGCTCTTTGCCCATTGCACCATCCCGCTGAATATGGTCGAGCGTTACGAGCTGGATACGCACTACGAATCGGGTATCGGCGTCGGCATCCGCGGTTTCATGCACCCTGGTCCTGTCACCATTTTCAAACTTGCTCCTGATCTCTCGCGCCATTTCATAGCCGAAGGTGAACTCGTTCGTCATCAAGCACAGCCCAACCTCTGCCGCACCCAGCAGGTGATCCAGCTAGCCGATTCCTCGCAAGCCCGCTACTTCCTCACCGACCCCATCGGCAACCACCACATCATTATGCCCGGCCACCATCAAGTGCTGCTCGGAACCCTCCTCGCCGACATTTAGGAAAACGAGGAAGCCATAAAAACACACCTTCGAGTTATTCAACGACGATCCGTTTGATATATACCTGTCGCCGCGGATGGTCTTTGGCATCAACGGGTGTGCGCCCTATTCTCAGAGCGATGGGCATACCTTCGACCACTTCGCCGAAGACAGTATATTCGCCATCAAGATGCGGTGCTCCTCCGATACGGGCATAGGTCTGTTTCTGCACATCATTGAACGGCGCTGGCGGGTTCTTGACCAGCGTCTCCTCTGCCTCAATCTGCAAGCGGCTCAACAGTTCCTGCTGTGCAGAGTGATCGGTGGTTTTCAGCGCTACCAGCTCTTCGGCGTGTTCGCGCTGCAGACGATCGAAACACGCTGCCACCTTGGCTTCGTAAAGCAATGCCTGCAGTTCCGCCAGCTGCGCTGATGTCTGTTTCTTGCCCGTGACAATATACCATTGCAAAGCACTTGACTCACGCTGTGGATTAATACTATCGGGCTCGCGGGCTGCAGCTAAAGCGCCCTGCTTATGGAAATGGCGAGGATAAACGATTTCGGCAGGGATCGTGACGGCTGAGGAGCCTTCGGAATTGGCGGAATCGTACGCCGACCCTGAGCGTGAGGTTCTCTGACCATCGACCTTCAAACAAGTGTCGCCCGCCTGAATGACCATATCCGGCACTATACGATTAAATAGGATGCCATCGTAGAAACCAGAATTGACATTGTGAATGAAGTTGTCACGATGAAGCGGAGTATCGTCGTAGAGACGCACGACAATATCGCCCTCAGAAGTTTCGATGCGCACTTGCGTCTTGCCGATAGCATCGCGCTTGCTGTCGCGGCAGGCAGTCAGTACGTTCAGGGTAATGAGACATACTGAAAGAGAAAGTAATAATGATGGTTTACGCATAGCTCAAATGACGAAAAAGCGAAGTTATTTCATAATGAATTCGAGGGTTCCGCCAGCCATGATTTGCTGATGCGTAAGGGTGAAGCCCTTCATGGGGCGGCCGTTGAGTTTCACGCTCTTGACGTGGACACGATCTGATGTTTTGTTAGGCGCCGTGATGACGAAATCCTTGCCGCCGGCAAGATGAAGGGTAGCTTTCTTGAACAACGGCGTGCCGAGCACGTATTCGGCGGCTCCTGCGTGGAAGGGATAGAAGCCGAGCGCCGAGAAGATATACCAAGCAGACATCTGACCGCAGTCGTCGTTGCCGGCGTAACCGCAGGGCGTGGCGCGGTAGAACTCACGTCGCACCTGATCCACAAGCTCCTGCGTGCGTTCCGGGCGGCCTGCAAACGAGTAGAGATAAACGGTGTGGTGGCTGGGCTCGTTGCCGTGAGCGTACTGACCTATGAACCCGCTGGCGTTGCCGTTGACCTCGCCGCTAGTGGCTGTCAGCGAGAAATTCTCATCGAGCTTCTTCAGGAATGGCTTGGCACCGCCGAAGAGGTCAATGAGACCTTGCGGATCGTGTGGCACAAACCACATGTACTGCCATGCGTTGCCCTCAACAAAACAAGGCTGCTCATAGGAGAGCGGGTCGAAGCCGTCGAGCCAATTGCCTTTCTCGTCCTTGGGGCGGAAGAAACCTGTTGCCGAGTCGAAGAGGTTCTTGTAGAACAGGCTGCGGCGGTGAAAACGCTCGTAGTCCTCGGTGCGTCCGAGTTTCTTGGCCACGGCTGCCACGCAGGCATCGTCGAAACACTGCTCAAGGGTGATACTCACGCTGGTGTTCTGCAGCGGTTGAGGGTAATAGCCGTATTGCTCCCACACCTCGAAGGGCGAGTTGGGATGACTGCGTGTGCTGCTCTCGACCATGGCCTTATACGCTGCTTCGACGTCAACGCCGGGCAGGTCAGCGAGGATAGCATCGGCGAGGACGGGGATGGCGTGGTTGCCAATCATGCAGTAGTTGTCCTGCCCCCACAGGTCCCAGATGGGCAGGTAGCCGTAGGTCTCGTGGTGTAGAACCATATCGCGAACAAACTGTGCTGCGATGTCGGGGGCTATGAGCGTGTAGAGTGGGTGAGCTGCACGGAAGGTGTCCCATAGGCTGAAGGTGCTGTGGTAAGTCTGCCCCGCCGGCATCTGCTTGATTTCGAAGTTTGTGGTCATATAGCGGCCGTCGACATCGCTCATCGTATTAGGTTGCATAAGCACATGGTAGAGGCCGGTGTAGAAGATGGTTTTCTCGTCGTCGGTGCCTTCGATATCGATGCAAGAGAGGGCTTGCTGCCAGGTGTCATGAGCCGCCTGCACGTAGGCGTTGAAGTCCCAGCCTGTGGCCTCGGCACGCATATTCTTGCGTGCTCCCTCGCTATCGACGGGCGAGATAGCCACCTTGATAATCAGCTCCTTGCCCTCGGCGGGGTCAAAGCTGAGGGCTGTGCGTAGGCAGCGGCCGTTAACGACATCACTGCCTCCGGCATTGCGCCCTCCATCCATAAGCTGGCGGCGCTTGAAGGGCCGCGAGAACTCAGCGCGGAAATAGACTTTGCGCAACTTCGCCCAACCCGTGATGACGCGATAGCCTTCAATGGTGTGGTCGTCGATAAAGCGCAGCTGGCTTTGAATGATGTCGTAGGTACGACGGCCGGAGTAGTAGGCTTCGCCACGATAAGTGCCGCGGTCGAGGTCGAGGACAACAGTTTGAGGCTTGCCCTCGGCGAAGGTATAGCGGTGAATACCCGTACGGACGGTGGCCGAGAGTTCCACGTTCACTCCGCTCTCTTGCAGCAGGACCTGATAGTAGCCTGGCCGTGCGCTCTCCTGATCATGGCTGTAGTGCTGACTGAAATCGGCAGCGCTCAGTTGTTCGGGGGTCACTTCAGCCGAAACCGGCATCAGGCTCACGTCGATGAGGTCTGTACAGCCTGTGCCACTCAGATGCGTGTGCGTGAAACCATAGATTTTGTCCTTGTTGTAGTCGTAGCCGCAGCAAGGATCCCATGTGACCATCTGTTCCGTCTCGGGACTCAGCTGTACCATGCCCTGGGGCATTGTGGCACCGGGAAAGGTGCTGCCGCTCAATGCGCCCGACTCGTCGGTCTGAGTGCCTATGAAGGGGTTGACATAAGAGGAAGCCTCACCCCCGACAGCCTCACCCCCAACCCCTCTCCGAAAGGAGAGGGGCGTAGATAGTGATGCGAAGAGAGGTAAAACAGAGATGAAGAGAAGAATAGAAAATAATATCTTTTTCATAATCACAATCAACTATATTTAATAGAACCCTGTCCTTGAAGGCATATACTCCCCTCTCCAATCGGAGAGGGGTCGGGGGTGAGGCTTTTTTTATGAGAATGCCACCGTCAAGCCAGCCATGACGATACTGACCATGGACATCAACTTGATAAGGATGTTCAACGAAGGTCCACTGGTGTCCTTGAACGGGTCGCCGACGGTGTCGCCTACGATGGTCGCCTTATGCGCGAAGGAACCCTTGCCGCCGAAGTTACCTTCTTCGACCATCTTCTTCGCGTTGTCCCAGGCACCGCCCGCGTTAGCCATAAACACAGCCAGCGTGAAGCCGCCTGCCAAGCCGCCGACCAGCAGACCGAGCACGCCTGCCACGCCAAGGACAAGGCCTACGACGATGGGGATGGCGATGGCCAAGAGCGACGGGAAAATCATCTCGTGCTGGGCAGCACGCGTAGAGATTTCTACGCAGGAGCCGTAGTCAGGCGTAGCCTTACCCTCGAGGATGCCTTTGATCTCGCGGAACTGACGGCGCACCTCCTCGACCATCTTCTGTGCAGCACGCCCTACGGCTTCCATCGTCAGACCGCAGAACAGGAAGGCTGCCATGGCACCTATGAAAGCTCCTACGAGCACGCGCGGATTCATCAGCGTCACCTGGAAATAGTTCATGAAATCGGGGATGGTAGCCTGCGCGGCGTTAATGACCTCGCCCTTGAGGTTGGTCAGCGTGGCACCCGTGCGCTCCATGGCAATCTTCACCTCTTCGATATAGGAAGCCAGGAGCGCCAGCGCGGTGAGGGCTGCCGAACCGATGGCAAAGCCCTTGCCCGTGGCAGCTGTAGTGTTGCCGAGGGCATCGAGGGCATCGGTGCGATGACGCACCTCCTCGCCCAGCTCGCTCATCTCGGCGTTGCCGCCGGCGTTGTCGGCGATAGGACCGTATGCGTCGGTGGCGAGCGTGATGCCAAGGGTTGAGAGCATACCTACGGCGGCGATACCGATACCGTACAACCCCTTGGACAGTGCCTCGGCCGACATCGCCATGTCAAAGCCGTTGGCACACAGGTAACTGAGCATGATCGCCACACCGATAGTGACGACGGGGATGCACGTTGAAATCATACCTGTACCTATACCTTTAATAATCACGGTAGCTGAACCGGTCAAGCCCGCCTCGGAAATCTTCTGCGTCGGTTTGTAGGAATGAGAAGTGTAATACTCGGTGGCCTGACCTATGATGACGCCTGCTGCCAGGCCGGTGATGACGGAGAACGACAGTCCGAGCCAGTTGTCGATGCCGAGCAGGTAAAGGATGGCAAAGGTGGCCACGGCGATGAGTAGGGCCGAGACATTTGTACCTACCGACAGCGAGCGCAACAGGTCGCGCATGGTGGCGCCTTCCTTGGTTCTAACGAGATAGATGCCGAAAATGCTGAGGAACACACCTACGGCGGCGATGAGCATCGGCGCTATCACGGCGCGCATCTGCATATCGCCGCTCATGGCAAAGGCGGTGGCGCCGAGGGCTGCCGTAGAAAGGATGGAGCCGCAGTAGCTCTCGTAGAGGTCGGCGCCCATGCCTGCCACGTCGCCGACGTTGTCGCCGACGTTATCTGCTATGGTGGCGGGGTTGCGCGGATCGTCCTCGGGGATATCGGCTTCGACCTTACCCACGATATCAGCGCCCACATCGGCCGCCTTCGTATAGATACCGCCGCCCACACGGGCAAACAGTGCCTGCGTAGAAGCGCCCATTCCGAAGGTCAGCATCGTAGTGGTGATGGTGATGAGTGCGAAGCTGTCGCCTTGGTAGAACTGGCTCAGGATGATGAACCAGATGGCTATGTCGAGCAGTCCGAGGCCGACAACTGTCAAGCCCATGACGGCACCGCTGCGGAAGGCAATCTTCAGTCCACCGTCCAGACTCTTGCGGGCGGCATTTGCCGTGCGGGCCGAGGCATAGGTGGCGGTTTTCATGCCGAAGAAGCCGGCAAGGCCTGAGAAGAAACCACCGGTGAGGAAGGCAAACGGCACCCATGGGTTCTGCCACTTCAGAACATAAGCCATGAAAGCAAAGAGAACCGCCAGCACCACGAAGACGATGGTGACGACCTTGTACTGCTGTTTCAGGTAGGCCATAGCGCCACGGCGCACATGACCGGCAATCTCACGCATACGAGGAGTGCCCTCGTCCGCCGACATCATCGAACGAAAGAAATAATAAGCCATGCTCAGTGCCACGACGGAAGCAACTGGCACGAGCCAGAAAACGGAAGGTAAGTTTGTCATAGTTTTAGCGTTTTAGTATATAGTTAGAAGTTCATTAATGGCTGTACGACTGCAAAATTAAAAATAATTTATGGAAATAGTGCAAGAAGTAAATTATTTTTTTTACTTTTGCACACAAAATGATTAATCGCTCAAGCATTATGGAAACTTATTCAGGCAACAAAACACTTGAGGCCCGCGAGGTTTGGGTCGATTGGCTGCGCGTGGCAGCCTGTTTCATGGTGATGATCGTTCATTCCACGGAACCTTTCTACCTGGGCGGCGAAGGCTCGCGCATCCTCACTCGCAGCGACGCCGTCTGGGCTTCGTTCTTCGATTCCTTCGTGCGCGCGTGCGTTCCTCTGTTCATTGTAGCCTCGAGCTACCTCCAGTTTCCGCTCCACTACCCCACCGGCGAGTTCCTTCGTCGTCGTGCCGTGAGGATTCTCGTACCCTTCGTCATCTGGACGGCGGTCTATGCGCTCTACTGGGGCGAGCCCATGCAGAACTTCAGCGACCTGCTGCTGAATTTCAACTACGCCGCTGGCCACTTGTGGTTTGTATATATGTTACTGGGTGTTTACCTGCTGATGCCGCTGTTGTCGCCGTGGGCAGAAGGCGTAGGCCGCAAGGAGCTGTCGTTCTACCTGATGGTCTGCCTGCTGACCACGCTCATCCCGTTCATCCGCGAATGGGCCACCGAAGACCCGCTGCCCATGATCTACGGGCGCGCCGGCCTGCCTCGTCAGGCTGACTTTCCGCTATGGGGCGAGGCCAGCTGGAACGGCTACGGCACGTTCTACTACGTCAGCGGTTTCATCGGTTATCTGCTTCTGGGGCTTTACTTGCGCAAATTCGTTGGCGAGCTGTCGTGGCGTCGCACATTACTCGTCGGGTTGCCTTGTTGGCTCGCAGGCTTTGCCATCTGCTTCGGGGGCTTCCTGGCGCGTGTCGCTGCCACCTCGTCCACGTTCCCCATCGAGGGCGGCGTGGCGTTGGCTGTAGGTTGGGAAACGCCATGGTACAACGACACGCTGGGCGTGGCACTGATGACGATCGGCTGGCTGCTCCTGTTCCGCAAGTTGGGTGCCCGAGGGCGGTTCTATCGCCATGTTCTCCTTCCTGTTTCCCGCGCAAGCTATGGAATGTACCTCTGCCACATGATAGCGTTGGCAGCCTTCTCGGGGCTCTTCCGCGGATGGCTGGGGACGGCTGAGGGCGGTTCGCTTGGCGTATGGACCACGCCCGCAGAAATCGTGCTCACCGGCATAGCCACCTTCGCTGTGACAGCGCTCGTCTGCGCCTACCTTCAGCGGATTCCGAAGGTAGGCAAATGGGTGGTAGGGTGAAAGTTGAAAGTTGAAAGTTGAAAGTTGAAAGTTGAAAGTTGAAAGTTGAAAGTTGAAAGTTGAAAGTTGAAAGTTGAGAGTTGAAAGTTAAAAGTTAGAAATGGCTGGAACCGTCAAAGCAATGGGTGCAGACCTTGCACTTGGGCAGCCCGATGGCTTTGATGAGTATCTCGAGGGTGTTGAAGCGTAAGGTGGTGAGTCCGAGGCGACGCCCCATCTCTTCGACCATGGCACGGTATTTTTCAGAGTCTGTCTTGGCGTATTCCTGCAGGATCTCGTGAGGCGTAGAGGCTTCGCCGCCGATGCCGCCGGGCGTCTTGTCGTGGTCGTTCTCAAGATCGTGTATCACTTGGCGCGTCAACAGTTCCATATCGCTCTTCGAGGCCGAGAAGTTGAGGAAGGGACATCCGTAGATGAGCGGCGGACAGGCGATGCGCATGTGCACTTCCTTGGCACCGAGGTCGAAGAGCCCGCGCACATTGTCGCGCAATTGCGTGCCGCGAACGATGCTGTCGTCGCAGAAAAGACAACGTTTGTCGCGCAGGGCATCGCTGTTGGGAATGAGCTTCATCTTAGCCACGAGGTTGCGTGTGAGCTGATTGCCGGGCATGAAGGATCGCGGCCACGTAGGCGTATATTTCGAGATGGCACGACGGTAGGGTGCTCCAATGCCCTCGGCATAACCCGTAGCCATGCCTACGCCGGAGTCGGGGATGCCTGCCACGAGATCCACCATGGTGTCATCCTGCTCGCCCATGAGGACGCCGCAGGTATGGCGCATGGCCTCTACGTTGCGCCCTTCGTAGGTGGAGGTGGGGAAGCCGTAGTACACCCACAGGAAGGAACACACCTGCATCTCTTCTTCGGGCTGACGCAGCTGCTGGATGCCGTCGGCGGTGAGGCGCACGATTTCGCCGGGTCCCACAAAATGCTCGACGTCGTAGCCGAGGTTGGGAAAAGCCGTCGTCTCGGAGGTTACAGCCATGGCACCTTCCTTGCGGCCTACGACGATGGGGGTGCGTCCGAGGCGGTCGCGAGCGGCAATGATGCCGTTCTCGGTGAGGATGAGCATCGAGCAGGAGCCCTGGACCTTGCGATAGACATTCTCGATGCCATCGACAAAGGTCTTGCCACGGGCTATCAACAGCGTGATGAGCTCGGTGGGGTTGGTCTTGCCGCTGGACATCTCCGAGAAATGGTCGCCATCGTCGAGCAGCTCGCGCGTGAGGGCGTCGAGGTTGTTGATCTTGGCCACCGTGACCACAGCCATCTTGCCCAAATGGGAATTCACCATGATAGGCTGCGGGTCGGTGTCGGAGATGACGCCGATGCCGCTATTGCCGGGGAAGCGCTGCAACTCGGCTTCGAAGCGCGTGCGGAAATATTGGTTCTCGAGATTGTGGATACTGCGATAGAATCCTTTCTCGGCAGAGTAGGTGGCGAGGCCGCCGCGCTTGGTGCCGAGGTGTGAGTTGTAGTCCGTACCGTAGTAGAGATCGGTGATACAGGGTTGTGTTGCTATTGTTCCGAAAAAGCCGCCCATATTTATTAAGTTGAAAGTTGAGAGTTGAGAGTTGAAAGTTGACGAGTTGACAAGTTGACGAGTTGACGAGTTGACGAGTTATCTGTCGCGCCAGAAGTTGTGGGTGAAGAGGACAACGACGCTGATGATTTCCAGACGTCCCATGAGCATCAGAAGCGAGAGCATCCATTTGACTTCAAGCGGTAGAATGCCCCACGACATCGTCGGACCTATCTCGAGGCCGAGCGTAGGACCTACGTTGCTCGCACAGGAGAGCGCAATGGTGATGGAATTGGTGCTATCGACGCCTGTCACGATCATGATGAAGTAGGTGACGAGGCAGAGGAGCAGGTAAAGGGCAAAGTAGCCTAAGAGCGTGGACTGCATCGTGAAAGGCACATTCAGATTGTTGACCTTCACGGGAAGTACGGCGCGCGGATGAATGGCGCGACGCAACTCGTTGCGGATAATCTCAAGTACCATGACGCCACGGATGCATTTGAAGCCGCCAGCCGTCGAACCCGAACAACCGCCGAAGAACATGAGCACGGAGAGGATGACCCACGTGATGTGAGGCCATTGACCAGCATCGTCGTTGAACACGCCCGTGGTGGTGATGAACGAGACAACCTGGAACAAACCGCTGCGCAACGCATCCTCGACACGATAATGGCAGGAGCGCATGAGGATGAACACGATCATCGTCGTAGCTACGGCGATGAGGAACAGGTACAGGCGGAACTCCGCATTACGGAAGAAATCACGCATTCGGCCACGGAAAGCCGTCAGGTAGAGCAGCGAGAAGCTGATGCCTGAGAGGAACATGAAGAGGATGGCCGTGTAGTCAATGTAAGGATTATGGAAGAAACCCGTGCTGGAATTGTGGGTGGCGAAGCCTCCCGTCGCCGTAACCGTCATGGCGTAGTTCACAGCATCGAAAGCGCTCATCCCCTCTACCCAGAAAAGAAGGGCGCAGACGACAGTGAGGAAAAGATAGATACCCCAAATCCATTTCGCCTGCGTACCCAGACGGGGGTGCAGCTTGCTCCGCATAGGCCCCGTGGCCTCGGCGGTGAACACCTTGACGCTACCTCCTATCAGCGAAGGGATGATGGCGATGGTGAAGAAGACGATGCCCAAACCGCCGATCCATTGTGTCATGGAACGCCAGAAGAGCAAGGCGTGGGGCAAGCTTTCGACATCTTCAATGAGCGTGGCACCCGTTGTCGTGAAACCCGACATCGTCTCGAAATAGGCGTCGGTGGGACTCGTCAGATAGCCGCTCGCCACGAAAGGGATGGCGCCGAAGAAGCTGAAGACGATCCACGAGAGCGTGACTACCAGAAAGGCATCACGACGACTCATCACATTGTCCGCACGACGACCGACAAACTGCAAAATGCCACCTACGAGCATCGTAGCGAGCACGGCCAAACCGAAGGCCGAAGCGTCGGACTCACCGTAGAGCAGGGATATCACGACAGCGACCATCATGACAGCCGCCTCTAAGCAGAGCAGCTGACCAAGGATCTTCGAGATGAGTTTCCAATCGATCATGAGGACGAGCGGAAAGTTGAAAGTTGAAAGTTGAAAGTTGAAAGTTGAAAGTTGAAAGTTGAAAGTTGAAAGTTATCGTGCTAACACCTCGCGTGCCCGTTCAAGGGCAAGATTGATGTGCGGTTGGATGTTCTCCTCGCCGACAATGTTGCCGAAGCCGTTGCGCATCAGCACCTCCTGCACCTTAGGATTAACGCCCGAGAGGATGACATGAATACCCTGCTGACGCGACATGACGACAAGATTCTCGAGGTTGTGCATGCCCGTGGAATCCACAAAAGGCACCTTACGCATACGAATAATGCGCACCTTCGGACGACGCGGCATACGACCCATTATCTCCTCGAAGCGATTGGCGATGCCGAAGAAGAAGGGGCCGTTGATCTCATAAACCTCGCAGCCATCGGGAATCTTGAAGTGCTCGAGGTTCGTAGCCTCGAAGTCCACCTCCGTGGCAGGGTCTATCTCATCGGTGAGCACGCTGACCTGCGTGGTCTCCGCCATACGGCGCATACATAGCAGGCAGGCAAGCATCAAACCTACTTCGATGGCCACGGTGAGGTCGAAGACCACGGTGAGCACGAAGGTGATCAGCAGCACGGAGATGTCCGACTTGGGGTTCTTCATCAGCTGACGGAACGTGCGCCATCCACTCATATTGTAGGCTACGATGACCAGCACACCCGCCAGGCATGCCATTGGGATATATTGCGCATAGGGCATGAGGATCAAGAAGATGAGCAGCAACACCACGGCGTGAATGACACCGGCAACGGGAGTGCGGCCGCCGTTGTTGATGTTGGTCATCGTACGTGCAATGGCACCCGTTGCAGGGATGCCGCCGAAGATTGGCGTCACGAGATTGGCTACACCCTGCGCGATGAGCTCCTGATTGCTGTCGTGACGGTCGCCGATGACACCGTCGGCCACCGTAGCCGACAACAGCGACTCAATGGCACCTAGCACAGCTATGGTCACAGCAGGCGCAAACAGCTGGCGCACAACCTCCCACGACAGGGCCGGCACGACAGGCGCCGGCAGCGAGGCATTAATGCGGAAGCGGTCGCCGATGGTGTCAACATGCTCGGCAAGACCATTGGATTTGAGTATAAGCACAAGGATGGTCATCGCCAAGATAGCCACCAACGAGCCTGGCAGCTTATTCAAGGCAGAGAGATGGCCATTGACATACTTCACCTTATTAATATATGGCCAGCCGGCAATGATGACCACAGAACCCAAACCTACCGCCGTGCTCCACCAGTCAATGGTTTCGATATGGTTGACGTAGCAGACACATTTCGAGATGAAGTCCGATGGCACGGCACCGTCTATCGTCAGCCCGAACAAGTCCTTGATCTGCGTCGCAAAGATCGTCAGGGCGATACCGCTCGTGAAGCCGACAACGATGGGATAAGGAATGTACTTGATGATGGTGCCGAGGCGGAACAAACCCAACATAATCAGGAATGCACCCGCAAGCAAGGTCGCAATCATCAGCCCCTGCATGCCGTACTGCTCGATGATGCCGGCGATGATGACTATGAAAGCGCCCGTAGGACCGCCGATCTGAACCTTCGAGCCACCCAACACAGAGATGATGAGGCCTGCCACAATGGCGGTGATGATGCCCTGCTCAGGCGTCACACCCGAAGCTATCGCAAAGGCGATGGCCAATGGAAGAGCCACAATGCCCACGATGATGCCGGAGAGTACGTCCTGCGTGAAAAGGGATTTATTGTACCCTTTGAGGCTGTTGAAAATAGCTGGTTTCATGCGTTATCCAATTAAAAGCGCTGCAAAGGTAGCTAAAAACTCCTTGTTCACGCCCATCAATGGACTAAAATAAGGCAAAAACATGTGTATTCTTGATATAGGTTGTTCGCTATTTCTTGAACAGATGGGGGATGAATTCGTGGAGGCCGCGACGCCAGGTGAGGAACTCGTGGGCTGTGCCGGCGGACTCGCTGCTGTCCACCTTGATGCCCAGGTCGCGAAGCTGCTTGACGATGTCGCCGCTCTTGATGAAGTCCTCTTCGCCCCAGTTCATGTACATGTAGTGGATTTTCTTGTTGAACTCAGCGGCATTGGCGAAGACGCCGTTGTAGGCGGTCTTGACGTCGAGACCGAAGATGGCTCCGCTGAAGGTGCCGAGCCAGGCGAACTTGTCGAGGTTGGTGAGCACCACGTCAAAGGTCTGGTGACCGCCCCATGAGAGGCCTGCCATGGCGCGGTTCTCGCGGTCGGCCTTGGTGCGGAAGGTGGCGTCGATGTATGGGATGAGGTCGTTCAAGAGGACGGGATAGAACGATGCGCCGTACTCCGAGCGTCCGGCCTGGTTGCTGCCGCCGCGGAAGGGGCCCTTGATGTCGCCGCTCTCCATGACCACGAGCATCGGCACGGCTTCGCCCTTGGCTATGGCGTTGTCCATGATATGCTGCATCTTGCCCTGAATGGCCCAGCTGGTCTCGCCTTCGCCCATGCCGTGCTGCAGATAGAGCACAGGATAGCGTTTCTTGGCGTTCTTGGCGAGCTCATACTCGGCAGGCGTATAGACCAGGGCGTGACGCCATTCGCCGAACTTGGAGTTTGGGCTATGGTAGTAGATGCTGCGCACCTGTCCGTGGGCGACGCCCTGTTGCGGACGGTAGTAGTCGCCCTCGGGACCTTCGGGCACCTCAAGGCCGCCGGACTCGCGGTTGCAGCCGAAGAAGGTCTCGGATGCAGGGTCTACGAAGTTGACGCCGTCGATGTTCATGAAGTAGTAGTGGAAGCCTACGGGCAGGGGGTCGGTTACTGCCATGAAGACGCCGTTGCCCTGAGGTTCCATGTCATATTTCTTGCTGCAGATGTCTACGATAATCTTCTTGGCCTGGGGAGCCTGTATGCGGAAGTAGGCGCGGCGCTCCTTGTCGACCTTGGGAAATTCGTTGCCGGGCACGGCGGTCTCGGCTGTGACAGCGTCGGCGGGCACTTCAATCTTCTTGACGGCTACGGGCAGGTTGGCAGGACGCTTGGGCTCGAAACCGAGTTGGCGTGCCACGGTCTCGCCGTAGCGGCAGCCCAGCTCGCGATAGCCGGCAGCGTCGAAGTGGAGGCGGTCGGGCCCGTTGGTGCAGGCGTCGCTTGAGATGACCTGACAGGTGTGTATGGTCTGCGGCAGTTCGTCGATCTGCTTCTTGCAACCTATGCACACGCCTTTGCCTCCGGCCTGCACGATATTACCGACGTAGAGGTTCACCTCCTCGGGCTTCAGCTGCAGATCGCCGCAGAGGTTGTCGTAGACCTGCTTGACCATGCCTGCCCACTTGGGGTCGCCTGTGTTTGTCTCGCCCTGATGCATGAGTATGCCTTTGATGACGCCGTCCTTCTGCGCTTTCTTGGCCAGGGTGACGAGGCGCTGGTATGGGTTGTTGTCGTAGGCGGCGAGCATGCCCTTCATCCAGTTGGGGGCTTTGGTGATGTAGGTGGCTATGCTGTCGGGCAGGAAGCCCTTGATGTCGATACCGCCTATGGCCACATGTATGACGCCTATCTTGATGTTGTCGGGCGTAGAGGCTACGAGCGTGCGGCCGAACCAGTCGGCAGGTGTGAGGCCTGTGTTGGGGCGGCAGAGGGGCGGCGTAGCTTCGCACCACTTCCCCATCTTACGACCGCGTCCCTCGTCGTCGACTGCGGGCATGAGCAGGAATCGCGGTCCGGGGCTCACGAGGTCCGGTGCCTCGGGGCGTGCGGCACCTTCCATGTTCGACTGCCCGAAGCAGAGGAAGATGTAGAAATTAGGATCTACGGCAGCCGTAGCGCGTGAGGCAACGGCCAGCAAGAAGTACGAAACAACAAATAGAAAACGTTTCATTGCAGTTGAGTGGTTATGTTATATGTTTATAAATCCACTGTGACAGAATAGGTTCCACTTTCGTAGTCACGCGTCTGGCTCTCACCTGGAAGGGTGACGGTGGCTGTTGCTCCTTTGGGGACAGTGAACTTCCACGTCCAACGGTTGCCATTGTATTTCCAGGCACTCTTGATGAGACCGGCTGCAGAGTGGTATTCAGCGGAGAGATGACCGAGCCGACGATCGGGGATGGGACGCATGATAATATGCGTGAAACCTGGCTTCGCGGGGTCGGCAGCAATGCCGGCTGCGGTCTCCCAAAGCCACTGACAAACACACCCATAGGCATAGTGGTTGAAGCTGTTCATGCCACGCGGCCCCATACCCTTATCTGCCATATAGCTGTTCCAGCGTTCCCAGATAGTGGTCGCACCTTGGTCGATGCTATAGAGCCAGCTGGGATTACGTCGCTGGAAGAGCAACTCGTAGGCGATGTCGGACATGCCATTGGCTGTCAGCGTCGGCATGAGGATGGAAGTGCCGAGGAAGCCCGTCTGGAGACAGTTACCGTGTTGGGCGAAATTCTCACGAAGTCGTGCGATGACAGCTTCTTTCGCCTGCCCCCTGACGAGTTCGTTGCGAAGGACAAAGAGTGCCGGCGTCTGCATCGTGTTGAGGATTGCGGTGCGGAAGGTGCCGTCGTCGTTGAGGAATCGGGAGGAGATGTATTCCCGGGCCTGCGTTGCAATGCCGCGATAGTACCCCTCATCGCGTCCCGTGGCAGCTGCCATGTCGGCCATCATCTCAGCATCGATGGCCCAATAGCAGGCGCTGAGGAATCTCCAGTACTCGATGGCGTCGGGCTTAGGTTTTCCTCCTTCGAAAGCTCCTCCGCCGCAGCTCTCCAACGGTTCGTAGCTCAGCCAGTCGGCCCATTGGTAATTGCCGTTCTCACCACTGAGGGTTACGTGATCATAACGAGTGTCGGTAATATGCTTGAAGAAGCGGTTCATCGCATCCCAGTTCTCGTTGATGATGGCAATGTCGCCAAACTGCTTCCATACGGTCCAAGGCACGATGACACCGGCATCAGCCCAGCCCAGGCGCATCATGCCGGCATTGCCGTACTCTCCTTCAGGTGCCACACCGGGAAAGCCACCCTCGGCGCTTTGCGTATCGCGCATATCACGCATCCATTTATGGAAGAACGCACGCGTATTGGCAAAGAAAGTGCCGGTCTCTGTGAAAACCTGTGTGTCGGCAGTCCAACCTTGACGTTCATCGCGCTGAGGGCAGTCGGTAGGAACAGAAAGGTAGTTGCTTCGCATGCCCCAAAGAGTATTGGAGATAAGACGGTTGATGTCGGCATTGCCAGTGATGATGGTGCCGGTCTCGAGGCTTTGAGCGATGGACGTGACAGGTATGGAAAGGATATCGCGGATCGTCACATCAGCGGTGGTTGTAATGCTTACGAAGCGATAACCGAAGAAGGTGTGAGAGGGTGTATAGGCGACGTAGCCATTGTTGGCTCCGAAAGTGTAGTGGAGCTGCATCTGGCGGTCGCCCGAACGTAGGTTCTGACGATGGACGCTGCCCTCCGGACCATCCATACCACGGCTGTGAGCACCATTGCCGTCGTTCAGCAGTTCACCTGGCAGGCACGTGAGTGTAGTACCTTCTGCAGCACTGAACACGAAGCTGGGCACGGCAGCTGCATTCTGACCGAAATCAACGACAAGCGTCTCGCCGGGCTTCAGCGCAATAGTCTGTCCTTTGGTGTATTCCCTAAGAACGACGACCTTACCGAAGGCTTGATCGGTAGCTCCTTCAACCTCTTTCCACACATAGGCCTTGACAGGTTTGAGAGCAAGATCATGGCGCATAAATACCTCAGCGCCTTCCGAGGGCAGCAACTGCCCCTTGAACTCATCGTTCACGACAGGCACAGCCAAAGCAGAGGGTTCCTTGTCGAGCGACAACGCCAGGCGTGCATCATAACGCTCACCTTCGAAGATGCCAGCTTGGCGCAAAGGTCCCTTTGTCGTCGTGCGCCAAGTGTCTGGCGAAGTGCCATAGCGGCGGATGGTGCCATCATCATAGGTGAGCTGAAGTACGCCGCGAAAAGCACATTTCTTGCCCATCATCTCGGAGCCTTGGCTGACGACCTTGTCGGCCCACCAGCCTGGAGTCACTTGCACGGCAAGCACATTCCCTGCACCGGCACGGCAATGGAAAGCCTGGGTGATGTCGTAGGTGAACGTGCGGCGCGTCTTCAGCGGATGCGTGAAGCCCGGACGCAACACTTCATCGCCTACAGGCCGACCATTGACGAAGAGGTCGAAAGTACCTAATGCCGTAGTCATCCATTTAGCCGACACGACACGTTGCTCATTCGTGTAACTGCCAAAGAACCAAGTGCCACACTGAACGCCATCGGCATCTGAAGCAGACAGCCACCGTGCCACCGACCACGCATCGCCGCCCAAGGCAGCTGTGCGTTCGCCGACGGACAAAAGAGAAGAAGAGGAGGCACATCCATAAAGGACAACACACGCTAAGAGTGCCACGGCAGCACGAGCTTTAAGCTTTGCTGTTTTCGGGAAACCGCCGTTTACGCGATAGTTACAAACAAGCGAATAATGCATTTTTTTCATCTTTATCAAGGGTAAGTTATGGTGATTCCGTTGCAAAGATATACATTTTTGAGGAAAAGCATCACGTTTTCGCAAAAAATGATGTACCTTTGCACGAAATTATCAAAGATCTCCATATTTACGATGAATGCTTCAGACCAAGTAATGCTTATGCGCCTTGCCTCGGAACTGGCGAGCGCCGAGTCCCTTCGCTGCCTCCACGATGCCGAGCCGCCGGGCACTCCCCTGCCCTCGCTAACGGCTTTGGCGGAGATCATAGACCTCTGCCGCAGCGTGCTCTTCCCCGGCTACTACGGCAAGAGCGACGTGACGGATCAGAACCGCCTGTTCCATGTTGGCGTGGCGCTCGAGCGGCTCCACTGTCTGCTGAGTGACCAGGTCGGCACGACAGCAGCGAGTGCCTTCGTCGAACGGTTGCCTGAACTGCGACGCACGCTGGCTACAGACGTGGAAGCGACCTATTTAGGCGACCCCGCAGCCCAGACTTTCAGCGAGGTCATCGCTTGCTACCCCGTCATCAAAGCCATCACCAACTACCGCGTAGCCCACGAACTACAGCAACTCGGCGTCGCCCTCATCCCGCGCATCATCACCGAGATGGCGCACTCCGAAACGGGCATAGACATCAATCCCGGAGCCACCATAGGACATCATTTCACCATCGACCACGGCACGGGTGTCGTCATCGGTGCCACCTGCATCATCGGTGCTCACGTCAAGCTCTACCAAGGCGTCACGCTCGGCGCCAAGAGCTTCCCGTTGGACGCGAACGGACATCCCATCAAGAACATCCCACGCCATCCCATCCTGGAGGACAACGTCATCGTCTATGCCAACTCCACCATTCTCGGTCGCATCACCATCGGACACGACGCCGTCATCGGCGGTAACATCTGGGTCACAGAGGACGTAGCGCCCGGCACGAAGATCTTGCAAAACAAATATCAGCGATAGCGATGACCCGACGAGAGAGCGAAGCATATATCATTATTCGTGGGGCGAGAGAGAACAACCTGAAGGACGTCTCGCTGAAGATTCCGAAGCACCAGATTACGGTGTTCACAGGCGTGTCGGGGTCGGGCAAGAGCTCTCTGGTGTTGGACACAATTGCTGCGAAGTCACGTCGCGAGCTGAATGACACGTTTCCGACTTTCGTGCAGCAATACCTGCCCAAATACGGACGTCCCCACGTTGATGCCATCGAGAACCTGCCCATCGCCATCGTCATCGACCAGAAAAAACCAGGACAGAACTCACGCTCCACGGTAGGCACCTACACCGACGTCTATGCCCTGCTCAGACTACTGTTCTCACGCGTTGGCGAACCTTTCATCGGATACTCCGATTCGTTCAGCTTCAACCACCCTGAAGGCAGCTGCCCGCGCTGCTCCGGGCTGGGCGAGATTCGCGAGCTGGACATCCACAAACTCGTGGACTTCGACAAGAGCCTCAACGACGAGGACACCATTCACTACATCGCTTTCGGTAAGGGTGGTTGGCGATGGATCCGCTATGCCCACAGCGGGCTCTTTGACCTCGACAAGAAGATCAAGGACTACTCGCCCGAAGAATTGGAGCTCTTCCTCAACAGTCCGCAGATACGCTTGAAGAACCCACCTTCCAACTGGCCGAAAACAGCAAAGTACGAAGGACTTATCCCTCGCATGTACCGCAGTATCATCAACTCCGAAGAGGGGTTGTTGCACGCCGCCGTGCTGAATCCGATGCTCACGATGGGTACATGCCCGGACTGCGGCGGCACACGTTTGAACGAACGTGTCAGGTCGTGCCGCATCGAAGGAAAGAATATTGCCGAGGTCTGTGCCATGAGCATTACACGGCTCAACGCATGGATCAAAGGTCTGCAGTCACCGCTGGCTGTGGACCTGAAAGCCGCCATCAGCGCACGCCTCACGGCCTTGGAAGAAATAGGCCTTGGATACCTATCTATGGACCGCGGTGTAGGAACGCTTTCGGGCGGCGAGGCGCAGCGATGCAAAATTGCGAAATATATCAACTCCTCACTTGCCGATGTCCTCTATATCCTCGATGAGCCAAGTTCCGGATTACATAACCGCGACATCGAGCTCATGAAGCATAGCGTAGAGCGGTTGCGCGATGCCGGAAACACCGTGCTTTTGGTAGAGCATCACAAGGAAATGATCAGCATAGCCGACCACATCGTCGATATGGGGCCCGGACCCGGCATTGACGGCGGACAGATCGTGTTCGAAGGCTCCTACGAGCAACTTCTCCGAAGCGGAACGGCAACAGGCGAGGCGATGAAAAGAGTGAAAAGTGAAAAAGTGAAAAGTGAAAAATTAGAGATGAGAGACCAAAATCATCAATCATCAATCACCAATCATCAATCATTTCCCCTCTCCCACGCCTCTCTTCACAACCTACGCGACATCACCGTCGAGTTGCCGCTGGGACGCTTCGTGGCCGTGGCCGGTGTGGCAGGCTCTGGCAAGAGCTCGCTGATGGAGAGCTTCCGACGTGATTATCCCCATCCTGAGGACATCGTGTACATCAGCCAGAAAAACATAGGTGTGAGCCTGCGTTCCACTCCTGCCACATACATGGAAGTAGCCCCCGACATCCGCAAGCGGTTTGCCAAAGCACACCACATGAAAGAAATGTACTTTACGTTCAATGGCAAGGGTGCTTGCCCTGTGTGTGGCGGCAAGGGCGTTATCGTCTCGGAGATGGCGTTCATGGATAACATAGAAACTGTATGCGAAGCGTGCGGAGGACTGCGTTACAGCAAGGAAGCATTGGCGTATCGGATTGAGAGCACCGCTGCAGACGACGGCAACCGCAAGACGCTGAACATCGCGGAGGTATTTGACTTGAGCGCGCGTCTGGCTTGCGATTTCTTTCGAGGCACATCGATTGAAGAAAAGCTACAACCGATGAAGGCTGTAGGGCTGGGCTACCTGCACCTGAACCAAGCCCTCTCCACACTCTCGGGCGGCGAGCTCCAACGACTGAAGATGGCATCCTACCTAGGCGAGAAGGGTAAGATCTTCATCATCGACGAACCTACCGATGGTCTCCACCTCAAAGACGTACAACGCATCATCAACCTTTTCCGCAAAATGGTGGATGAAGGCAACAGCGTCTTCGTCATCGAGCACAACACAGATGTCATCCGAGCTGCCAACCATGTCCTTGAGCTCGGACCGGGTGCAGGTGAAGCTGGCGGACGTATCATCTTCGAAGGCACGCCCGAAGCCATGCGCACCGCTCAAGGCTCCGTTACGGCACGTTATTTGTGACGTTTTCTTGCGATAAGATGACATTTTTCGCCTTAAATGCATTTTTTTGAGAATAAAGAGCGCGCGCACGCGAGTTTTTTATTACCTTTGCACCCAATTAAGGCGAAGATAAGATGAAAGTAGCTATTGTCAAATACAATGCCGGAAATATCTATTCCGTCGTTCACGCCCTGAAACGGCTTGGCGTTGAACCACTTCTGACCGATGATGCCGAGCTGTTACGCTCTGCCGACAAGGTGTTGTTCCCTGGCCAAGGCGAGGCAAGTCAGGCCATGAGCTATCTCCGTCAACATGGTTTGGACGAAGTCATACGCTCGCTCACGCAACCTGTCTTAGGAATATGCATCGGACAACAGCTCATGTGCCGCCACTCTGAAGAGGGCGACACCGACTGCCTCGGAATATTTCCCGTTGATGTACTGCGCTTCCGGCCACAGCGCCACGAGGACAAAGTGCCGCACATGGGATGGAACGAGGTTTATGTCCTTCCCCCCACGGGGGGAGTCGGAGAGGGGGTCTTCATCAATCATCAATCATCAATCATCAATCTCATCAATCATCAATCCTACGTTTACTTTGTCCATAGTTATTATGTGCCAGTGTGCGAATACACTTCGGCAGTGACCAACTATATTCTACCTTTCAGTGCAGCCCTCCACAAGGACAACTTCTACGCCACACAGTTCCACCCCGAAAAGAGCGGCGCTGTGGGCGAACAAATCCTGCGCCGTTTCCTCGCCATATAAACGAAAACGAAGACGATAACGAAAACGAAAACGCAACATTTATGATACTGATTCCTGCCATAGACATCATCGGAGGCCGCTGCGTGCGACTCACCAAGGGCGACTACGCTACGGAGAAAGTGTACTCCCACGACCCCGTGCTGGTGGCAAAGGAGATGGAGATGATAGGCTTCAAACGTCTGCACGTCGTGGATCTCGACGGTGCGCGTTCCAAACACGTTGTCAACATCGATGTGCTGCGTCGCATCACCACAGGAACCCACCTCGTCGTAGATTTCGGTGGCGGCGTGAAGAGCGACGATGACCTGCGTGCCGTACTCGATGCCGGTGCGCAGATGGTCACCGTGGGCAGCATCGCCGTGACCGACCCGGGCAAGGTGGCTGCATGGCTGCAGACGTTCGGTGCCGAGCATATCGTGTTGGGCGCCGATGTGCGCGACGGACTTATCAGTATCAACGGATGGAAGGAAGAGAGCACGATTGCACTTATGCCTTTCCTCGACAACTATATGAAGCAAGGCGTTCGCCATGTGCTGTGCACAGACATCAGCCGCGACGGCATGCTCCAAGGACCTTCAACCCTGCTCTACAGCGAGATCATGAAGGCACACCCCGACTGCCAGCTCATCGCCTCTGGAGGCGTCAGCTGCATCGAAGACATCCGTCAGCTCAGCTCAGCCGGTGTGCCCGCCGTGGTATTCGGCAAAGCCATATACGAAGGACGCATTGACCTTCAGCAACTAATTAACGAGTTCCCACAATGTTAGCCAAACGCATCATACCCTGCCTCGATGTCAAAGACGGTCAGACCGTCAAAGGCACTAATTTCGTGAATCTGCGTCACGCCGGCGATCCGGTGGAATTGGGCAAAGCCTATAGCGAACAGGGCGCCGACGAGCTCGTCTTCCTGGACATCACGGCTTCCCACGAGGGTCGCAAGACGTTCACGGAAATGGTGACACGCGTGGCAGAACAAGTCAATATCCCCTTCACCGTCGGCGGCGGTATCGGGGCACTCGCCGATGTGGAGCGATTGCTCAATGCCGGCGCTGACAAGGTGAGCGTGAACAGCGCAGCCTTGCGCCGACCCGAACTCATCGACGAGATCACGAGCCATTTCGGCTCACAGGTCTGCGTCGTTGCCATCGATGCTTATGAGGATGAGCATGGGTTGTGGACGTGTTACCTCAACGGTGGGCGCATCCCCACGGAGCGTTCACTCTTCGACTGGGCTCACGAGGCACAGGAACGCGGTGCCGGTGAGATTCTCTTCACCTCCATGAACCACGACGGCGTCAAGAACGGCTTTGCCAACGCAGCCCTGCGGCGGCTATCGGATACCCTCTCGATTCCCGTCATCGCCTCTGGCGGAGCCGGTGCCAAGGAGCATTTCCGCGACACCTTCCTCGAAGGGCACGCCGACGCGGCTCTCGCAGCAAGCGTCTTCCACTTTGGTGAAATACCCATACCTGAATTGAAGAAGTATTTACAATCTGAAGGAATTAACGTTAGATTATGAAAATAGATTTCGAGAAATGCGGCGGGCTCGTTCCCGCCATCGTCCAAGACGCCGACACCAAGAATGTGCTGATGCTCGGCTATATGAACCAAGAGGCGCTGCAGAAGACGCTCGACACCAAGAAGGTGACTTTCTGGAGCCGCAGCCGCAATTGCCTTTGGACTAAAGGCGAGACCAGCGGCAACTTCCTGCACCTGGTAGATATCAAAGTGGACTGCGACAACGACACGCTGCTCGTAAAAGCCCATCCCGACGGCCCCGTATGCCACACCGGTACCGACACATGCTGGGGCGAGGAAAACAAACAATCATCAATCGACAACCCGCTCCTCTTCCTTTCTGATCTCCAGGACTTCATCGAGAAACGCCACCGCGAGATGCCAGAGGGTTCCTACACCACGAGCCTCTTCAAGGACGGCCTCAACCGCATGGCACAGAAGGTGGGCGAAGAAGCGCTGGAACTCGTCATCGAAGCTTGCAACGGCACCGACGAGCGCATGATCTACGAAGGATCTGACATGCTCTATCACCTCATCGTACTCCTCACCTCCAAAGGATTACGCATCGAGCAAATGGCCAAGGAACTGCAAGAAAGACATCAGCCAGGATGGAAAAAGCACTGATCATCAACTACAAGGACGTTGACGTACAACGCGACGACAAGGTCATCCTCTACAATGTCGATTTCGAGGTTCGCCAGGGGGATTTCGTGTTCCTCTTAGGCGTCGTAGGCAGCGGCAAGACATCGCTGCTCAAGACCATCTACGGCGAGCTCGATATCGAGACAGGTACGGCACAAGTGCTCGATCGCGATATGTGTACCATCAAGCGGCGGCATATTCCAGCCCTTCGCAAACAGCTGGGCATCGTCTTCCAGGACTTCCGTCTGCTGCCCGACCGTAACGTACGCAAGAACCTCGATTTCGTCCTCCGTTCCACGGGATGGAAGAATCGTCGCGAACGCGCCGACCGCATCAGCCAGGTGCTCACCACAGTAGGTCTTGCCGACAAATTGGAAGCAATGCCCTACGAGCTTTCAGGCGGTGAGCAGCAACGCATCTGCATCGCCCGCGCCATCCTCAACTCACCACGCCTCATCCTTGCCGATGAAGCCACTGGCAATCAGGATGCCGAATCTGGTATTCACACGACGGAGATTCTCTATGAACTCGCCAAGCAGGGCACAGCCGTCATCATGGCCACCCACAACAACGCCCTGATGGAGCGCTTCCCCGGTATCGTCTATGAATGCAAGAACCATCGGCTCACGAGACCCACCCCCTTCCCTCCCTGTGAGGGAGGGAGCGGTCAGCTGCAAGAGGTTGCGGATGCCAGCTCTTTTGATCCCGACATCCCCGTCGCCACCGTAGCCCCTCAATCTGATTTATAAACAAACACCCCATAAAACAAGATGAAAGTACTTAAATTCGGAGGCACCAGCGTAGGCAGTGCCCAACGTATGAAAGACGTGTCCGCACTGATCACCAGCGACGGACAGCCCAAGATTGTCGTCCTGTCAGCCATGAGCGGCACCACCAACACCCTCGTGGAGATTGCCGACTACCTCTACAAGAAGAATCCCGAAGGCGCACACGACGTCATCAACCGTCTTGAGCTCAAATACATGGAGCACATCCAGGAGCTCTACACCTCGGAAGAATGGCGTTCCAAGACCGAAGCGTTCCTGCGCGAGGAGTTCAGCTTCCTGCGCTCGTTCAGTAAGTCGCTTTTCACGTCCTTCGAAGAGAAAGTCATCCTTGCGCAGGGAGAGATTATTTCCACCACCATGGTCACCAACTACCTGCTCGAACAAGGGGTCAATGCCGTGCTGCTCTCCGCACTCGACATGATACGCACCGACAAGAACGCCGAGCCCGACCTCAATTATATCCGCGAGAAGACACAGGCACAGCTCGAAGCCAATCCCGGCTACGAGATCTATATCACACAAGGCTTCATCTGCCGCAATGCCTATGGCGAGATCGACAACCTGCAGCGTGGCGGCTCTGACTACACCGCCTGTCTCATCGGTGCCGCCATCGAGTCCGAGGAGATTCAGATCTGGACCGACATCGACGGTATGCACAACAACGACCCGCGCATTGTCGAAGGCACGGAACCCGTGCGACAGCTCTATTTCGAGGAAGCTGCCGAGCTGGCTTATTTTGGCGCTAAGATCCTGCACCCCACCTGCATCCAACCAGCCAAGTTCGCCGGTGTGCCGGTGCGACTGCTCAACACGATGGATCCTGCCGCACCTGGCACCATCATCAACAATCAGATGCACCGCGGCACCATCAAGGCCGTTGCTGCCAAGGACAACATCATCTGCATCGGCATACAAAGCTCACGTATGTTGCTGGCTCACGGCTTCTTGCGTAAAGTCTTCGAGATCTTCGAGACCTACAAGACGTCCATCGACATGATCGCAACCTCTGAGGTTGGCGTCAGCGTGACCATCGACAACACAGCCCACCTCACGCATATCGTTGATGAATTGAAGAAATACGGCACGGTGACGGTTGACACCAATATGTGCATCGTCTGCGTCGTCGGCGACCTCTCGAGTCAGAACGTGGGCTTCGAGACATTGGCCACCGATGCCCTGAAGCACATCCCCGTGCGGATGATCAGCTATGGCGGTTCGGCTCACAACATCTCCTTTGTCGTCGCCGAAGCCGACAAGCAACGCACCCTCCAAGCCCTGCAGACCACACTGTTTGCCTACAACGATCACGTCAGACGCCCATCTTAACCCGACCTTATTCTTATGGCATTTCCCATCACAACACTTCGCAATTTCCAGACGCCGTGCTATATCTACGACACGGCGCTTCTGGCACGCACACTCGACGCCATCCACGCCGAGACCGCAGAACACGACAACTACCACGTCCACTATGCCATCAAGGCCAATGCCCACCCGGCGGTTCTCCATCAGATAGCAGCCGCAGGCTTTGGTGCCGACTGCGTCAGCGGCGGTGAGATCCAAGCTGCTCTCGATGCCGGTTTCCCGGCAGCAAGCATCGCTTTCGCCGGCGTAGGGAAAGCCGACTGGGAGATTCAGCTGGCTCTCAAGGCCGGCATCGGCATGTTCAATGTCGAGAGCGTCGAAGAGCTTGAGGTACTCAACGAACTCGCCACGTCATCCAACACCCGAGCACGCATCAGCTTCCGTATCAACCCCGACATCGATGCCCACACCCACGACCATATCACCACTGGACGTGCTGAGGACAAATTCGGTATCGCCATGGAGCAAACCGTGAGCGTTATCCGTAAAGCTCAGGCCATGGCAGGCATCGACTTCCAAGGTCTGCACTTCCACATCGGCTCGCAACTCCTCGTGATGGATGATTTCGAAGCGCTGTGTCAACGCATCAACGAGCTGCAGGACATGCTTGAAGCAGAGGGCATTCATCTGGCCAACATCAACGTCGGCGGAGGATTAGGCATCGACTACGGGGATCCCGACGGCCATGCCATTCCCGATTTCCACGCCTACTTCACCACTTTCACTGACAACTTGCAACTGCGTCAAGGCCAGCAGCTTCACTTCGAGCTCGGCCGAGCCGTCGTCGCTCAGATGGGAACACTTCTCACGCACGTTCTTTATATTAAGCACGGCACCGAGAAACAGTTCGTCATCGTAGATGCCGGCATGACAGAGCTCATCCGCCCGGCACTCTATGGCGCTTTCCATAAGATCGACAACCTCACTGCAGCCGACCGTACAGACAGCGTCGTTTACGATGTCGTAGGCCCCATTTGCGAGTCCTCCGACACCTTCATCAAGGACTACACTCTTCCCGAAACCCGTCGCGGCGATCTTCTCGCCATCCGATCTGCGGGAGCCTACGGCGAGGCGATGGCATCCAACTACAACTGCCGCCACCTGCCACCCTCCCACCTCATCTGAAAACATAAACTTTCAATTTTCAACTTTCAACTCCCAACTCATCCATGCTCCTGTTAAAGCTCTCTCTCATCGTCTTCCTCATCATCTGGCTCGTAGCCATGGTGATGGCCTACAGCTATGGCCGCGTAGGACGACGTATCCAGAAATTAGAGAGGCTTTCGACAGTCGATGCCTCGCTGCCGCCCTTGTCCGTCATCATCACGGCCCACAACCAGGCATCAGCCTTACGCCGCCACCTGCCAGCCATCCTCGAACAGGATTACGAGCGCTTCGAAGTCATCGTCGTCAACACCGGTTCCAACGACGAGACCAAGGATGTCCTCGAACGACTTGAGCTCCGTTACGCTAACCTCCGGCACACCTTCACGCCGCGGTCAGCACGTGACAGC
>Ga0247611_10001435_pt1 | contig 42326 bp, 40 predicted proteins | sample 177DNAGHGhighgp2_FD_192422 | JGI IMG/M metagenome (GOLD analysis project Ga0247611, IMG submission 192422) | Sheep rumen microbial communities from Palmerston North, Manawatu-Wanganui, New Zealand - 1770 DNA GHGhigh gp2 | ecosystem: Host-associated > Mammals > Digestive system > Stomach > Rumen... | reverse complement strand
TCCAAATTAATAACATCACCACTACTTCTTCTAACACTAACATAAATATTATTATCAATAACAGGTTCACTTACTTGGACAACAGGTTCAGAAACAGTAGGATTCACCACAGGTTCAGAAACAGAAGCATTATTATTAACTACATCAGATATAGTATAATCTACATTATTAACTCCAGTATCAGAATTAGTCTTATCAACAACTATAGAAGGACTATCAGTATTAACAACAACCTCATCATGAGAAATAGAAGAATTATCATCAATCAAAACAGAATTAGTCTCCTTAACATCTTCAACCTTAATAATATCACTAGACTTATCATGAACCTTTTCTCGAACAGAAACATTATTATTCATAGACACCTGAGAAAAACCAGGACTACTCAAATTAATACTACCAAATAAAATACCACCTGCAACTAAGGCAATAGTCGCACCCTTAAAAACAATATTATGATCATGAATAAAATTTCTGACAACATCATGAATCTTTTCCCTCTTAGCCATAAAATCAAAACTAGAAAACTCATAATTAAAATCAAAAAACAAATACATTACATCCTGCCCATTAACTTTTCTAATAGTATAACCATTAATCATAGAAATCACCATTACTATTTTTTACCAAAAAATAATAATATATACAAAAAAAGCTAGTAAATACTAACCAATTAACAAGAAATCATCTTTAACTCATCAGATTTATTCAAAATACCTAATTGATAATTTGCAATACCAGATAAAATATCAAACCTTTCTTCCTTTGTCTTACCTTGTTTGATTAATTCAGAATTATGTGATTCTAAATTTGAAAGAACAGTAAGCTCATTAATACTAGCAAAATCCCTCATATTATATTTAGAAGCAAGAGATGGATTTAAATTTCTCCATTCTTTAGCAGTAGATTTAAAAATAACAACATTTAAAATGTCAGCTTCCTCTGCATACTTTAACCATTCTCTATTCTTATAATAATCGTTATTTGGTAATATATAATTCTTAATAGCATCAGTATGTATCAAATAATTATTTTTAGATAATAACCTTTTAACATTCCAATCTCTATTACTATTTTCCAATTCTTTTAATCTCTGAAATTCTTTTATCAAATATAATTTAAAAACAGGATTAATAGCTGATGCAAATTCAAAAGCAATATCTTTATGAGCATAAGTACCACCATATTTACCTTTTTTAACAAAAATTCCAATCGCATTGGTTCTATCAACCCATTCACTTGGGCTTAATGTAAAAGTGTGTAACCCGGCCTGCTTTGTAAAGGAGTCGAATTCGACTCCATTAAAATCAGGATTATATATACTTTCCCATGTACCCAAAAACTCTAAAGTATTTCTATTTCTTAGCCAATTTTTTATAACATCCTTTGAAATAGTATTACCACCTTTAGCCTTGGCAATATCAGAGATACAGATATAATCGTCATTCCTATTACTAGATATACCGATAGAAATATCATTAACTAAAATAATATTATTTTTCATTATATTCCTCCATCCTACTTATAATAATATAATTATCACATTACTAACAAGTTAATTATAACATATGAACATACATATATGTCAATAAAAAAAGAACATTTAAAAAACTAAATATTCTATCCCATTACTTGACCACCATTATTATGAATTACTTGACCAGTCATATAACTAGAATCATCACACGCTAAAAATACAAAAGTAGAAGCAAGCTCATAAGGCATCGCACCTCGAGCCATAGCTGAATCAGCTCCCAATGACGGAATCTTTTCCGCTACCCAACAAGCAGGTTGTAATGGCGTCCAAAAAAATCCAGGAGCAATCGCATTAACACGAATATTCTTTAAAGCTAAATTACGAGCTAATGCACGAGTAAACCCAACAATAGCGCCCTTAGTACTAACATAATCAATTAACTGTGGATCACCATAAAAAGTAGTAACACTAGATAAATTAATAATAGACGCGCCACTTTTTAAATAAGGCAAAACCTCACGAGTTAAATAAAACATACCATAAACATTAACCTTAAACGTCCAATCTAACTGTTCATCACTGATACACTCTAAACTATCCTGTTGATACTGAACCCCCGCATTATTAACCAAAATATCAATTTGTCCATACTTACTAATAGTCTCATCAACAACAAACTTACAAAAACCATGATCAGTGATATCTCCACGAATCAAAAAACACTCTCCACCTAAAGACTCAATATAATCCTTAGTATCAAAGGCATCTTTATCCTCATCATAATAAACAATAACTACTTTCGCACCTTCCTTAACATAAGCTATACTACAAGCTCGACCTAACCCACTATCACCACCAGTAATAATCGCAACCTTACCCTTCAACTTACCACTACCCTTGTAATTTGGATTATCAAAAATAGGAAGTGGATCCATTAAATACTCCATACCAGGCTGATCATCCTGAGATTGTTCTGGCGCTAAAATATTATAAACAGTACTCTTTATACCAATTGGCCCATCATACTTATAATAATCATTACCAAAATTATAATCATAATCCATATTATTCACCCAAAATAATATATGAATAAATAAAAAAAAGTTGAAAAAAACAAAGTAAAAAACTTTGTTCTAATCAATTATTACTTAATCATCTTTTTCTGTTTTGTTTCCTCATAATACTCATCTTCAGCCATATAAGCATCATATCTCAAAAAACAAGCTTCTTGCCTATAATTATTATAACACTTACCAGTTTTTGCCTCTAATTCATCTGCCTTAGCCACTAACTTCTCACTCTTTTCAAATAAATATAATGCCCTTAACGAATCAAAACCCTTCATATTTCTTTTAATCCTCATCGCATCATCCAAATATTCTTTTACATATTTAGGTCTTGAAACAATCTCAATATGATCAGTATACTTAACCTCAGGAACATATTCTCCTAATAAAATTTCAAACCATGCCGCAACAATATGTCTATGACAAAACTCAATATTTGGCTCATAACAAAGCAATACAGAATTATCTAATTCTTTAAAAACCTTTTCAGGATCTAACTTAGATAAAACCTGCCTCCAATACTCCTGTATATAAAATCTAGTATTCTCTTCAAAAGATTTATTTCCAATATTTTTTTCCCACTTACGCCAAAAACCAACCTTAGGAGCCAAAGCAGGATAACATTTTCCTTCATAACCTGCATCAACACCACGATTACCCGAAATAGAATATTTAGAATAAATATTCGACTTAAAATCACCATAACTACTTGTACAAATCATAAAACCACCCAACAAAATAATAAAAATATTATACACAAAGTATAATATTAAAGTCAACAAAATTGGTGCAAGAAAAGGGATTTGAACCCTCATAGGCAAATGCCCACTACCACCTCAAAGTAGCGCGTCTACCAATTCCGCCATTCTTGCATATAAGCTAATTAAAATTAGCTTAATCATCAAACCTTTTAGAAATAATAGGTTTTAAAACCTCTATTAACAAAAATGCAAATATATTCAAAACAACAATAATAAAAATCTCATTAAATCCTAAAGTAACAATATGTAATATATTTCTAACAGGAGTTAAAAATATAATAAACTGAATTAAAATCAAAGAAATAATTCCTATATTCATAACCTTATTACTGAATAAACCATGACTTATAATAGTTTCCTTTAAATTACGACAATTATAAGCAAAAACCATTTCTTGAGCAATCAAACATAAAAATGCCATACTCTGAGCACTAACCTCACCAAAATACTTATGACCAATCATATAAACAACAAATATTAAAGCACACTCTAAAATAGCCGAAACACCTAAAAAGCAAGTCATAAAAGGAGTAAAGAAATGGCCACTAGACTTATGAGGAGGCACATTCATAATATTCTTTCCACCCTTTTCAAAAGCCATACAAATAGAAAGAATTGCATCAGTAAATAAATCAATAAATAAAATCTGAATAGGAAGCAATATATTAATACCCATAAGCATACCAATAATAACAATAAATAACTCGGCAAAATTGCTAGATAAAGAATATAAAATAACACCTCTTATATTATTAAATATTCTTCTACCCTCTTTAACAGCGCTAACAATAGTATTAAAACAATCATCAAGAAGTAACACATCAGCAACACTCTTAGTAACCTCAGTACCACCCTTACCCATACCAATACCAATATGAGCAAGCTTTATACTAGGAGCATCATTAACACCGTCACCTGTCATCGCAACAACCTTACCATTCTTCTGCCATGCCTGAACAATTCGAACCTTATCAAAAGGACTAACACGAGCATAAACCCTATACTTCTTAACTAAATTAACCATATCACTATCAGTATAATTAACTAAATCCTTACCTTCAATACCTTCACTATCATCAGAACATAATCCAATATTTTTTCCAATAGCTAAAGCAGTATTCAAACTATCCCCTGTAATCATAATAGGAATAATACCCGCACTCTTACATTCACGAATACTATCTACTACTCCATCCCTTTCAGGATCAATCATACCAACCATACCAACAAAAGTAAGATTACACTCCAAATCCATATTATCATCATCAATATCAGATTCTTTCACATTCCTATAAGCAAAACCAATAACCCTCAAAGCATCACGAGAAAAATCCTTTTCAATTGAAAACAATTCTTCACATTTACTCTTACTTAACTTAATAACCTTACCATCAACAATATAACTAGTACAAGCATTCAAAATAGATTCTAAACTACCCTTAACAAACATACGAATACCATCATCATAACTATTAATAGTACTCATCATCTTCCTTTCAGAATCAAAAGGAACTTCAACAATACGCCTATACTTAGAAACAATTTCATTCGCACCACTTACATAATCCATTAAAGCAGTTTCAGTAGGGTCACCAATAAACTTACCATTAGAATACTCAGAATCGTTGCACAAGACCATAATATTGGATAATAACTCACTACAATTACCAATAGAATCATCAGAATAACATCTAACAACACTCATCATGTTTTTAGTAATAGTACCAGTCTTATCAGAACAAATAACATCTACTGCTCCCAAAGTCTCAACAGAAGACAAAGTACGAACCAAAGCATTCTTCTTTGCCATTTCCTTAACACCCAAAGATAAAGAAATAGAAATAACAGCAGGTAATCCCTCAGGAACAGCAGAAACCATCAAAGAAATTGAAAGCATAACAATATCCAAAATATCATTCTTTAAAAACATTAAATTATAAACAAAAACAAACCCAATAATAAAAATAACAATAATAGATAAATTACGACTAATCTCACTAATTTTCAACTGTAAAGGAGTTGGTACATCCTTCTTACCACCTAAACTAGAAGCAATATTACCAAGTTCTGTATTCATACCAGTAGAACAAACAATACCAACAATCTTACCATTAATCAAACTACATCCAGAATAAGCCATATTAAATCTATCATTAATAATAACATCATCAATTATTACATCACTACTCTTACTAACACTAACACTCTCACCAGTAAGAATAGACTCATCAACCATCGCACTATAACTTTCAATAATTCGAATATCACAAGGAATCTTGTCACCTGCTTCAAGAATAACAATATCACCAACAACAAGCGAAGTAGAATCCACTAAAATAATATTATTATCTCTCTTAACCTTAACACGACAACTATTAAACTTACTCAAAGAATTAATAGACGCTTCTGCACGAGACTCCTGAAAATACCCCATTAAAGCATTTAAAAATACAATAAAAACAATCAAAATACTATCAGTATAAGACTCATGCATAAAATAAGAATAAAAGAAAGAAATAATAGAAACAATCAAAAGCATTATAATCATCGCATCTTGAAACTGCTTTAAAAATAAAGATAAACGACTTACTTTCTTACCATCATCAATTTTATTTAAACCATTTTCCTTTAATCGTCTAGAAGCCTCATTACTAGATAGCCCCTCAAGATTTGAATCAAAATAAGCAATAACTTCATCTACATTTTTTTTATAAAACATTTAGCCATCTCCTCACTATAATCCTTAAGTAATCCCTCATAAATAATATTATTATCCATATTCATAAAATCAACCGGATGAGCAATATTAGGAACCATTGAAACATCTATGCCAGATAAATTGAGAATATAACGAACAAACTCAGAACAATAAAATTTATTATCAAACTTCAAACTAATATTAAAAGCAGCCATAAAAAGTCCTAATAAATTATACTTATACTTATCTTTGTTCTTAATCATCTCACTAATATTAGAACACAAAAAATCATATTGTGAATCACTAACACCTACCCGAATAACACGACACTTAGTATTCTTAAACCTTAAAAAAGTCCCCCTGTTAATACCCTCGATAACAAAAACACCAATAAAAGGATTGTTAGGGCTCTTTCTACCAAAAGAATACATTTCCTTCAAACTTCCATCCAAAGACAAAGAAATATGATTAAATTCCTTGTTAGTAACAAACTTAATAGTACGAGATAAAATAGTACCAGTTTGAGACATTACTAAATAAATATACTTCATAAACATCTACCATTATTATTTTATCACAAAGAAAAAAGAAGAACTAGTCTTCTTTAACATTCTTTACAAAATTATACGCATCATGACACATATCTTCAATACCTAAAGTAGCCTTCCAACCTAATATATCTAAAGCCTTAGATGGATCTGCATAACAAGCATCAATATCACCTGGACGTCTATCTACAATCTTATAATTAACATTAACATCATTAACACGCATAAAAGTATTAACTAAATCCAAAACACTATAACCATGTCCTGTACCTAAATTATAAGCATCAACACCACGACTATTCAAAATATGTTCAATAGCCTTAATATGACCACGAGCCAAATCAACAACATGAATATAATCCCTAACACCAGTACCATCATGAGTATCATAATCATTTCCAAATACGCTAAGACACTCTAATTCGCCAGTTGCCACCTTAACAATATAAGGCATTAAATTATTAGGAATATCATTAGGATTCTCACCAATCAAACCACTCTTATGAGCACCAATTGGATTAAAATATCTTAAAATCGCAATACTCCACTCATTATCAGAAACATATAAATCCCTTAAAATATCCTCAATCATTAACTTAGTAGAACCATAAGGATTAGTAGTAGATAAACTAAATTCTTCCCTTATAGGCAAACTTTCAGGTTTACCATAAACAGTCGCACTAGAAGAAAATACTAACCTTTTACAACCAAACTCATTCATAACTTCTAATAAGCTAAGAGTAGAATCAATATTATTTCTATAATACATTAAAGGCTTTGCTACACTCTCACCAACTGCCTTATATCCAGCAAAATGGATAACTGATTCAATCTCATTCTCACTAAAAATTTTATTTAATAATGTCTTATCACAAACATCACCCTCATAAAATTTAAAATCACAACCAGTAATTTCCTTTATCTTATCAATAACATCAGGCTTAGAATTAGAAAAATTATCAATAACAACAATATCATAACCTGCATCTAACAATTCACAACAAGTATGACTTCCAATATACCCTGTACCACCTGTAACTAAAATCTTCATAAAAATCCCTCCAAAAAGTATTATACAAAATTAATTAGATACTATCAATATAATCCCTTATCAATTTATTAAATTTATAATTATTAGACTTATATTCCTTTGGTTCAAAATGACGAACTTCATCAATCAATTTAACTATATCATCAATCTGACCAGTAAGAATATAACCACATTTATAAAACTCATCAATAATTTCAACCTGATGATCATTGACATGTTCCTGATACATTTTCAATCTTGGAAAAGCTATAATTTTCTTACCATGTTTTAAACCATCAAGAATAGTACCAACTCCACCATGAGTAATCAAAATATCACAAGAAGAAATATTCTTATTAAACATATTCATAGGCATCAAATCAACAATATCCATATTAACACTAGAATACTTTGTATACCCAGACTGAACAACAACCTTATCACGAATATTACCTAAACTAATCTCCTCATCAAGTTTTTTTAACAACCTATCAAAACTCTTATCATTCGTACCTAAACTAACAAAAATCAAAATATCCAACCTCCATATACTGCATTAGGATAAAGCTTAAGCATACTTTCCCATTGAACAATAAACATATCAGCTATAGGATAAACTAGCTTACCACTCATAGACTTAGAATGAATATTCGCAAAAGTCTCAATATAAATTACCTTTTTCCTAAATAACTTCGCAATATAACACATAAAAACACCAGTATGAGCTCCCGTTGTAACAACAACACTAGGTCTAATTTTAAAAAAATAAATAAGACTCAAAATACAATTAAAAGGAAAAATATAAATATAACTCAAATGAGACTTAGTACCATACTTCAAAAAACTAATATTTTTAAACTCCTTCTTTAACCCAATAGTTGACTTAGTCTTCTCAGTAATAAGATAAGAATCATACTTCTTCATAGTCTTCTTTAACTGTAATAATTCATTTAAATGTCCACCTGTACTAGATATAAAAAGTACCTTTTTCATAACCCACCTACTTTAAAATTTTAATCCATTTTTCTTTAACTTCTTCTAAAGAATACTTATTAGCCTTATCAAGCGCATTCTGACCCATAACATACCTTCTACCATAATTTTGAATCATCCTACAAATCCTCTTAGCCATCTCTTCAATATTTCTATCTTTAATCAAATATCCATCCCAATTATTAGTAATAATCTCATTAGCGCCCTCAGCACTATCAAACGCAACACTTGGAACACCATAACTAAAAGCCTCTAATAATACAATACCAAAAGACTCAGTAAAAGAAGTCATAACATAAATAGAAGAACGAGATAAAATACGACCAACATTTTCCTTATCCAAAAAGCCATGCATAACAACACTATCAGATAAACCATACTTATCTATCCTACTAATAATCTTATCCTTTTCCTCGCCATCACCAACAATATTTAATTTCCAATCAGGACAAACCATGTGAACCAAAGCAAAAACATCAATTAAATCAATAAATCCCTTTTCCTTTGATAATCTACCAACACTAACAATATTTTTACTCTTCAAATCAGAAACCTTATCAGCCTTTGATACCAAATTAGGAATATAAATACACTTTGGCTTTACACGTGTCTTATAAAACTCAGTTAAATCCTTTGATACCAATACAAAATAATCCAAGTTTTCACAACTTTTAATGATTTTATTCGCATACTTCATATTACCATGATGATGATTATGTTCCCAACCTATTTTCAAAACATTTTCCTTGCCATATAAACCTAACCAAGTATTATGTATATCCCTAGTAGAAATAATAATATCAGAATCACAACCTTTAATAAAATCAATCATTAAAGACTTCTTTAACTTAAGAATCTTGATACTCTTAATGCCTTCCCTAAAAGCACTTATAAGTCTTAACCTTTTCAAAGCACTCTTAAATTCTTTCTTATTCGGCTTTAAATCACTTAAATAAGTAACTAAAACACGTCTATCCAATTTATTAACAGGTTCATCATAAACCTTATAAGTAGAAACAACTTCTACGATATAATCATTAACCAAACTATTAGCCAAATCAGTAATAGCTCTCTCAATACCACCATATCCAAGGTGTAAAGCCAAAATAGTAACTTTTTTCATTCAAACCCTTAAGGGTACTCACCTCTTTCTAACTAACCCCTATAATAATTATAAGATAATTAAAAAAAATAGTAAAGTTAATTACTATTTTTTAGAACAAAAATCAATACAATCCGGAAACTTTTAAGATTTTCAACCGGAAGATTTTAAGAATTTCCATTAGAAACTTTTAAATACTTAAAAAAAACTACTCCTCATAACCAACTTAAAAATATATAATATTAAAATTAAAAAAAGAATGCTAAAATTGACATTCTCCATCTTGACTAATTAAATTATAACTTGTTATACCCTTAATCTTATTTAAATCATCGACTAATAATTCTAAACTCTTACAAGATAATTCAAATACAACATCAGTACTTCCTTTAGTAACGTTTCTTGACTTAACCTTATATTTAACGCTATTAACAATTAAAGTATCAACAATCTTATCATAAACATTATTATCACTTATATTAACAACTAATAAATAAGGAATCTTATTACTTGGTAATAAATCAAAAACTAATAATCCAATAGTTAAAACAATAGCCATAATAAATACTAAAGAATATACTCCAGCACCTATTATAATACCATTACTAATTGACCAAAATAAGAATAATAAATCTCTTGGTTCTTTAACAGCAGTTCTAAATCTAACAATAGAAAGCGCTCCTACCATACCAAGCGAAACAACAATATTTGCCTGCATTGATAAAACAACACCAGCAGTAATAATACTTATTAAAGACATAGTAACATTAAAACTCTTTGAATAAATAGTATTTTTACTAGTTAACTTATAAACATAAAACACAATCAAAGAAAAAACTAAAGCAAATAATAAAGTAATAATAACCATTTGAATACTAATAATACCAGTAAAATTCTCTAAAAAATTCTTTTTAAAAATATCTGAAAAACTCATAAACAACCTCCAATATAATTTTTTATCGCAAGCCTTCCATTACCATACTTAGAAAAACTTGTCCTATATAACTCATTCAATTGTAAAGAAAACCTTATATAATCAGGAATAAAATCATTATATTTTACCTCTAATATAGTACTTCCCTCTTCCATCAAAGGAATTCTTAAAATATCATTATCAAACAATTTATCAAAATCATAACTACAAGATAAATTATAATCAAAAGTAACCCTAACACATCCAGCATCATAAACATAAGGAATTCTATCATAATCAATAATAACAACAGGTCTAAACCCACGAGTCTTAATCATTAAATAAAACTCATTTAACAGCTTATCATTATCCTTAGAAATAATAATATTACCACTTAATATATCTAATACCTGTTCCTTACTAATCTGACAACTAGTCTTATGAGTCATATTGTTAATCTTATATTTCTTCTCTAAAACAATATATTCAGTATTACCATTATAAAATCTAATTCGATATTTATATCTCTCACTAATACCATTTATAACCTGTTTCAAACAAGTATCATTATAATCATCAAAATATAAACTCCTAATACTATAATAAGACTTACCAGATAAAATAGGATCCAATTTCATTATAGGAGAAAGTCTATGTTTTAACTGTTCAACTTGTAAATTATTCAAAATATACTTTTTTTCAAATCTAAACATAACTACCTCCCTAACAATTTAATATTATATCATACATAAAAAAAATAAAAAATAAAAACTCCTAAATTAATAGAAGTTTTTAACTAAAATATTGATCTAAAAAATCAATTCTCAATTTTGCCCATTCACGAATTTGTTCAATTTCAAATTTTATATCATATTCATACCATCGTTCACTATCACGTTTAGCAGCACCACTATTAACTAACAAATCCTCATAAGAATCTAAATATCCATTAATAGTATCCATAGTAATAACATTTTTTCTTAATTCCCAATACCTATCCTTTAATAATGATAAAGTCTTATCATCCATATTCTTTGTTATATTATTATCCATCCAAGAAACATCAGAACTAGATTCCATAGAAAATTTACTAAATAAACTATCATCACTCCAACTCAATCCCCATGTCAAATCCATATCCCAAGGAGTAATTAAAATCTTAGAAGAATTATCACTAACAGATAAATAATAATTATAATCAACATTATCATTACCAGATATTAACGTCACAAAAATATAATAATTTAAATAATTATCTAAATAAAAATTATCATCTATCGAATTAAAATCCATTTGCGTATAATATTCTTTCATTTTGTTAATTATAGAATAAAATGATAATTTATTAAAATACTTTATATCAAAATTCAAAAAAGAATCATCAGAAATGGAATAATCATAAGACAAAAATTCATTTATGTAATAATCATTCATATGAAATATTGACTTTAAAATAACACCATCATCAGAAATATTAGTAACACTTTTATCAATCTTTTCCTTTAAAACGTAAATTCCAACATACTCATCATCGATAAAAACTTCAACAAACTTACCACGTAAATCATTATCAATATACTGATTATTATTAATTTCATTCCACAAACTTGAAGACAATAAATTTCTGATTTTTGAACGATCAATATAAAGAGCATCCAAAACATATTTATCATCTTTAGGTAAATCATATACTGTCACTTTTTCCTCAAATGAAACTTTATAAGCCTTTTTAGGATATAAAGTACTTGATGCACCTCTTACCTTTAACAAAACATTTTCATATAAAGAATGATTTTTTTCAGCACCATCAAAACGAGCATTATATGGAACACTTTCAATTAAAGATAAATTATTATCATTTAAATCAAAATTAAAATTATAATCGACATCAGGATATGTAAGTGATATTTTTTCAAAAACTGAACTTAAATCTTTAAAGTCAATAATAGGTAACGAAGTTGCTATCAAATTAATATTTTGATAAAAATCGTCACTATAGACTTTAATTAAAAAACTATTATCATCTATTTTTCGTATATCATAATCCAATTCATACAAAGAATTAAATTCAAAATTCCATTTTTTATAATTATTATAATCAGTATAATAATAGTAAACATCATTTTCTTTATCATAGGAACATAATTGATTATTTATCAATACATTCAAAACAAGATCTTCTTTATAAACCTGATTTGAAAACTCTAAATCAACTTTATTAAAACAAAAACAAAACAACAAAAAAAACAAAAATAAAGTAAGTATTAAAATAACATATTTGCTTTTTTTTATATATAACATCATATCACCTACTAAAAAACAATGATATTATACCATTGTTTTAACATAAATAAAATATTTTATCAAAAATTATTCCAAAAACATTTTTCTAGTAACAAAATTAAAAACCATAACAATAGCAGTAGCAATAATTTTAACTATCATATAATTAAATAATAAAATATTTGTGCCTACATGCATAATTAATTCTGTAAGTAGCAATCCAATTACACTAAAAACTATAAATAAAACAAAATTTTTACTTTTACTATTTTCTTGATTAACATCAAAAACCCATTTTACACTAGCAATATAATTGAATATAACAGAAACGCAAAAACCTAAAGCAGCGGAAACTAAAACATCAAGATTTAATACTTCCTTACAGAATATTAAAACACCATAATCAATTAAAAAAGCCAATCCGCCAACAAAGCCAAACTTAAAAATTTGAACAAATAATTTGTTATTTTTTAAATTATTTATCATTAGACCTCTTTGTATTAATTAAAAACAACTCAAATAACTGACGATGTTTCTTAACAACAACTTCTAAAATAACACCACAAACAAACATTAAAATAGAAATTATTAACATGAAACCTGAAAAAATTAAAGTTGGAAATCTTGGAACCATATTTGTTTTAAAATATTCTACAAAAACCGGAATACCAAAACATAGCGAAATAATTAAAAATAATAAACTAATTAATCCAAAAAATATTGAAGGTTTGTATTCCTTAAATAATCTACCAATAGTCTTTAAAACTTTAAATCCATCACTAAAAGTATTTAACTTTGAAACACTTCCTTGTGGTCTATCTCTATATTCAACAGGAATTTCTTTTAACAAAAAGTTTTTATCCAAAGCATGAATAGTCATCTCGGTCTCAATTTCAAACCCTTTTGACAAAACAGGAAAAGTTTTAACAAAATCATAACTAAATGCTCTATAACCTGTCATAATATCCCTTACATTACTTTTAAATAAACTATTAATCAAACCTCTAACAAGCTTATTACCAAAATTATGAAAAGGTCTTTTATTCTCTGAAAAATATGTTGAAGACAATCTATCACCTATAACCATATCAGCTTGTCCATTCAAAACATATTCACACATTTCACGAGCATTCTCTTTAGGATATGTATCATCACCATCAATCATTAAATAACAATCAGCATCAATATATTTAAACATTGACCTAATAACATTTCCCTTACCTTGCTTATATTCATATCTAATTATGGCACCAGCTTTTTTCGCAATCTTATCAGTACCATCACTTGAATTATTATCATATACATAAATATCTGCCTCTGGTAAAACCTTTTTATAATCTTTTACAACTTTTTCTATAGTTTTTGATTCATTATAACAAGGAATCAAAACAGCAATTTTCTTATCTTTCATAAACTACCTCCAATATAATTTTATCAAATTACTATTATAATGTCCATAAAATTAAATATACTTAATAAAATAAAAATGCTTTATACTAAACTAAAATTTAATATATAAATTATTTTCTAAATATTTTGGAAGTACCCCATTTATATAAAAAAGTTAAAATCAAAGTAGAAACAAAAACTATAAAAGAATACTTATATGGATAAATTGATAAACCAATTTTTTTGAATAAAATCATAGGAATTCTCTGCAATATATATATCCAAAACAAATTATCACCAAACCATTTCAAAATCACATTATTAATTTGAATTTTTAAAGTAATTAATATTATAAGAAAAACAAAACTAATAGAATATAATCCATAGAAAATAAAATTATATTTAGAATACTGCATAAATGTTATAAATGTAAATATTGATATAAATAAACAAAAGATATATTTAGAATTATTAAACAATATATGTTCAATATTATCCTTATTATAAGAATATAAAATACCAAAAAAATAACAAATTATAGTATTAAACCAATATTCACCTTTATAAAACCTTAAAAGCATGACGAAAAGCACCATCAAAAATAAATTTAAAAAAATACCCTTCTTATAATCATCATTATATATTTTAAAAGATACATATGTAAAAAAATACATAAATAATATACTAAAAACATACCAATTACTATTTCCTAATGTTTCCCAACCAACAAATGATAGAATCACTTTCAGCAATGAAAAATTATCATTAAAAAAAACTCCCAAAAAATAAAAAGAAAGTACAGCTACAAAAAAATTTAACCAAGTCTTAAATATCCTATTACGCAACATTGAATCAATATAATTTTGTCTTTTCTTTTTAATAGATTCAAAAACTCCATAACCAGAATAAAATAAAAACATAGTTACCATCAATTGCCCCAAAAAGTTACGAAAATTTAACATAATAAAATCTTTACTATAAATAGAATCTATATATGTAACTAAATGACTATAAAAAACAATTAGAATAAATATACCCTTTACACATGTAGTATTTTTTTTAGATAAATAATCATAATTAAATTTTTTTAAAAAGAATTTAGCACCAACTAATGACAAGACAACAATAAATAAAAAATACAAGTTCATTTCAAACATCTCCTATTAAATATAATATCATTAATCTAAAGCAAAAGCAATTGCATCATTTTTATAAAAAACAAATTATTTACACAAACAAGTACAAATGATATAATCATATTAGAAGGAGGAAAAAATGAAAAATTTAAAAGAAAATAAACATATAATAGATACAATAATGAGTATACTTGGAACGATAGGAATAATAAAAGCATATGAACTAACCACAATACCAAACCTATCAAATAATATAATAAATATATTCATATTTATATTATTATTAAATATGTATAAAAAAATTACGAAAAAACAAAAAAATGAATACATTTTTTCATATTGCTTTTCAATATTGCTATCAACAATCATAATTATTGGGACACAATTAGATTTATATGGAGAAATAATATGGACAATCTCAACAATACTAAAAATACTATGTCTTTGTTTTTCTATTATACCCATAATACTATATTCAATTAAACTAATAGAAAAAAATAAAATAGAAAAAACAATTAAATGCACTAAAAAAACAAAAATTGCTACTTTTTTTACAATATTTACATTTGATTTTTTAGTTTTTTTAGCATTATATCCTGGAATATATGGATACGATGCTGGATTTCAAATTCTTGAATTTCTAGACAAAAAAGTACAGTTAACATCACATTTTTCACTTTTATTTAGTTTTATACTTGCAAATTGTGTAAATTTAGGAAAACTTATATTTAATAGTTATCAAGCGGGACTCGCAATTTATATAATACTTCAAATGATATTCATGACATATGTAACAACAAAAATATCAATATATGTAGCACAAAAAACAAAAAGCAAACTATTATTCATATTATCAATAATTTTCTACAGCATATTTCCACTATATACAACAATGATTATTTCAACAGCACAAGATGTAATTTTTTCAGGTATATTTGCACTCCTAATCTTAAACATAATAGATTTAGCTGATAATAAAAAATACTTTGAAAAAAAATCTAATCCAATTAAACTAATGATATTAATACTATTACTATGTATATTAAGAAACAATGGATTCTATGCAATTCTAGCAACATTACCATTTATTATATTGTTAAAAAAAGATAAAAAGATAACAACAATAGCAATATTTATTATTCCACTAATACTGTATAAAATGTATACAGGACCAATATACAATATAATGAAAGTATACAATGAACCATCAATAAAGGAAATATCAAGCATTCCATCACAACAACTTGCAAGAGTATATAATTATAAATATTCAGTTCTTGATGAAAAAGATTTAAAATTATATAAAAAGTATTATACAAATTTAGACGATTTCAAATACTATACATATAGACAATCAATATCAGATCCTATTAAAAGTGTGTTAAATACAACACAAACAAGTGAAAATTTAAATGAATATTTATATTTTTGGATAAAAATTGGAACAAAAGATGTAGAAAACTACATAGAAGCATTTCTAATGAATAATTTAGGAACATGGTACCCAAATAAAACGTATAATGATGACAGAATGTATCATCCATATATTGAATATAATATGCTAGAAGCAAAAAAATGGAATAAAAAATACATAGAAATAGAAAGAAATAGTAAATTTCCTCTTTATGAAAAAATTTTAAAATTCACAATAGAAAAAAACGCATGGAAAAAAATACCAATTATTTCAAGCTTATTTACATCAGGAACATACTTTATAATATATATATATACAATTGGTTTATGCATTATCAAAAATAAAAAGAAATATTTAATTCCACTAGGTTGCATTGCGGGATTGTACGCAACAATATTTCTTGCCCCAGTTTCACTATTTAGATATGTATTCCCCGTATTTATACTTTTACCTATAATGATATCAATGATAATAGAAAAAGAGAAATAAATTCTCTCTTTTTTTTTAATTTAAACTTTCAGCTAGCTCTTTAGCAACAACCATAGAATCTTCCATAGAATTATATATCCAAGCACCATATCTACCAATTGAATAGACTCCATGTTTTTTAAAGTCATCTTTTACTTTATCTATTTCAACATTTGTATCACTGCTTATATGAACATATGCAGGATCCATAATAATTGAAACATAATCAACTAATTTCATACCATCAGTTACAATTCCAGACTTTTTTAAATTCATAAGTGTCAAATCTAATTGTTCCTTTATCATATCATCAGTAATAACATCATCTTTAGAATATCCTATTTCAATATACATACTCAACTTTTCATCGCCTAATATATTATTATAAAAACCAGCTCTATAATAATTACACTCCTTATCAGGTATGTATATCCAATGTTCGTCTTTACATAAAGGAGAAGCCTTATCAAATCCTAAATTAAATACTAAAACCTTATTATATGACATTTTATTTAATAAAGTATCATAACCACCAATTAGTTTTAAAAAATTATTTAAAGGCATAGTATTTATTAAATATTCATATTCTATTTGATCACCATTAGATAATTTAGCAATTTTAGAATTTATATCTAATTCAACAACACTAGTATTTAATAAAATCTTCTCTTTATCCAAATTATTATATAGAATTTCTATAAAACTACCAGCACCATTTTTAGGATATAAGAAACTACTATTATATGAATTTACTTCATGGTTTTTCATATTCTTTATAATAGCTTCCTTATCTGCATATGGAAAAAATCTACCCATAGCATCAACATCTAAATTTCTTAAATCAGTAGCATATAATTTTTCGTTATATGGTTTTAAAAACTTTTCAACTATCGACTTTCCAAACTTTCCATATAGCATATCTAGAAAATTATCATAATTTTCTTTCTCTTCTTTATTAAATAAATCATATAAACAATCAATAAACTCATCTTTCTCTAATTGATGTATATTAGTTTGAAATGGAAAATCAATAAACTTATTTTTATATAAAATTTTTGTACATTTATCATTATAAATGATATCATCAGAAGACATTTTATCTAAAAACTTTTTCTTAAATTCATCAGTTTTAAAATGAAAGAAATGTCCAGCATAATCCCATACATAATCTTTACGTTTAAAAGTTCTACAATATCCCCCTACTTCATCTTCCTTTTCAACAACAATATAATCATCATTAACATAATTAGCAAATGTTAACCCTGATATTCCAGCACCTATTACCAAATATTTAACTTTTTTCATTTTTTAATACCTCCCTTAAAATAGTGGACGAAATACCTTTAGTATATGGAAGAAAAACAACATCCACACCCTTTTCTTTCATATCATCCTTTGTTTTTAACCACCTAGGATTGTTTTCCCAATCATTTCCAATAAATATTACATCAAACTTAATTTTTTCTAATATTTCTTCTTTATTTAAAGTGTCCGTTAATATAACTGATTTAATTGATTCAACTATTCTAGCCCTATTATATTCTGAAACTATAGTATCTTTATTCTTGTATTCTTTTACTAACCTATCGGTATTTACACCAACAATAAGATAATCACATTGTTCTTTTGCATTATTTAATAAATTTAAATGTCCAATATGAAACATATCAAACACACCCTGAGTATAGCCTATCTTATATTTTTTCATTTTTAATTTTTCTCCTAATTTTAGATTTAAATGAATAAATCTTTGTTGCGATTTTATAAAGTTTTCCTTTTTTATATTCTTCAATTCTATTATTAAGAATTTGATTCTCAATTTGAATATTAGCTAAAGACTCACCTAATTTTTGATTATCATTCAATAAATCACTATTTCTATTCATAAGATTATTATTTTCACTAATTATTGAATTAAAATATTTTTGAACTTCCCTATGTAATACTATCCTATTATTTAGTACTTTGTCATCCTCATTTAAAAAAGAATCGATAACATCAGTAAATGACTTCATTATATTATCATTATCTATTGGAAAAAGATTCATACTTGCATTCTTTTGTTTTTCTATGAATTCCATAGTTAATGATTTATCTATAATTTCTTTTATCTTTTTCGGATTATCAGTAAAAGGAATTACACCATCTTTTACCAATTGATATTGAAGCGATTCAAGAGTATTAAAATTACAATCCTCAATATTTTTTGAAAAGATACAAACTGGTACATTTGTATAAAGCGACTCAAAAATAGAACCAGAATTATCAGTTAAAACAACATCGGATATTTCAAGCAATTTAGACAATGGATAAGAACTATCATAAAATTTATTAATTACACTCTTTAATTTTTCACTTCTATCACTTTCAGAATATAAATAATTAGTACCATGATGTTCTTTGGTAATTATATCATACTTATCAGAAATCTTTTTTAACTCACCAACTGCATCATCAATGCAATTAAAAACACCATAAGTTGGAAGATATAAAATAGTCTTTTTCTTCTTACTGCTATCATTTTTTCTAAAGTCTTTAAAGCAGAGCCTTCCTACAATAAACGTCTTAGTAAAATTATTCAAAATTTCTTTTTCATATGTACTATGACAAAGTATAGCGTCATATACAATACTTTCAGGAATATTATAAGTTATTTTAGGTTTTGCAGCTACTGAAGCATATTTATATTTTATCCTATATTTATAATTAAATTTAAAATATATGTCCATAGGATAAGGTTCAAGCAATATTTGATACTTGATATTTTTTTTTGGTTTTCTATATACATTATAACTGTGCTTTCTGAGATAATTATAAATATCATCATGCATCATTTTAACCCCAAGATTATACACATCCCCATCAGGTACATAAATATCTATATCATATTTTTTTAAATCAATAAAAGGCTTAACGCTATAAAACTGAACAAAATTTTGAATTGTAATTGCTATCTTTTTCATATAAACTCTACCTTCTTATCATTTTATTTTTTAAATCAGATAAAAACTTTATAATTCGAACAAATTTGCCCTTAGTAATTCTGTATAATTTAATTCTTCTATTAACAACAGTATTATCATTATAAAATTCAGAAAATTGTGATAATCTTGAATCGAATTCCATGAAAGGTTTTCCATCAGAAAAATAATCTATCACAATCATATATTGCGTTCTAATTAATGGAAGAATTATCTTATTCTTTAAATAATTCTTTTTTTGTTCACTTAAATTACGTGAATAATAAATGTCTTTAATAATTCTTATCGTAACATTTTCATGATGCTTATAATTCTTTTTAAATGATGCTGCAGATACAGATTGACCTACTCTACCCAAATAATAGACATAAATATCAAGAGGATAATATTTAATAGTCTTGGCACAAGTAAAAGCAATTGAATTTAATTCCATATCAACATAAAAACAATGTTCAGATATTTTGAAATTAGCATCCTTAAGCATTTGAGTTCTATATGTTGATGTAGAAAGCAAAGGCCCCCAATTGTCAAATCCATACCCCTCATAACACAAATCTTCAATATTATATTCTTTTCCAGGTTCCATAAAATCATAATGCCTGATAGTATTAAATTTACAAGGAACAGATAAATCTTCTACATAATTGTTTAAAACAATATCAGTATCATCATTTTCTAAATTCTTTACTAATTTTTCTAACTCTTCAGTATCGAAATAATCATCACCGTCCATAAGTTTAAAATACTTACCTGTAGACAATTCTATTCCCTTATTTATAGCAGATCCATGCCCACCATTTTCCTTATCTATAAACTTCACAATGCTATCATTATCAACTGTAGTCATTTTTTGAAGTTTTTCAGCAATTTTTCCAGTATTATCTTTAGAACCATCATTAATAATCAAAATTTCAAGTTTTTCAGCAACCGAAGAATTAATCAACGATTCAACACTATTATATAAAAACTTTTCAACATTATAAGAAGCAACAGCAATACTTAATACCTTATTAGATGCTAATTTCTTAAAATTATATTTTTTACGAGGTAGTCTGTTTTCTAGAATCTTTAATTCTCTTTTCATCGTGCTATCATATCCATACTTTTTATTTATAGCATCATGCATTTTAGCACTTAAATCCAAAAACTTTTTAGGATTATTATATAAATCTTCAATAATATTTGCCATTTCAACATAATCATTTTTTTTAGCCAATGTTCCAAATTCTCCAAACATTTCTGGAACAGCAGCGACATCATTTGATACAACTACTAATCCCGACATAGCAGCTTCAGCCGCTGACACACCTTGTGTCTCATATCTTGTAGCAAATAAACCTATACCATGAGTTTTATGAACAGCCGCAATTTCATCATGACTTAAAAACTTTTTATAAATATGAACATTTTCAAAATTCATCAAAGGCTTTAAAAGTTCAGAATGAAAATTACCATCACCATATATATCAAATTCCATATCAGAAAAACATTTCCTCTTGCTTAATTCTAAAATAGTTAAAACATCAAGATCGATTGAATATGTATTTATATTATCGAATTTTCTAATAATAACAATTTTTTTACGCAAATCAAAATTTTTCTTTTCGTATTTAAACATATTTTCATCAATAAAAGTAGGAATTACATCATAATTATTAAAACTTATTTTATTCTGTTCTTCACTTCTATTTTTTGCCCATTCAGAAGCAAAAATAAATTTTACATTTGGCATTTCATTATAACGATTAATTAATTTATCTTTAACCAAAAATTTTTTCTTTTGTTCATCAGTATCTTGCATAATAGGAGTAAAATAAGGTGCTGTCAAAAGATTTATATCTCTATATAAAATATCAGAACCATGAGTAAAAATAAATACATCAGTATCAGATATATCTGTAGCATCTAATATCTGCGCAACCTCATCTGTAAAAAAATGAACAATTATTCTCTTATATTTTTTTACCTGTAACAAATTTCTTAAATCAAAATAACTAATTTTATTTACCTTTACATCTTCGTATATATAATTGCAATATGAAGATTCACTATTTAAATATGCAACATCTATATTCCAGTTATTCTTTTTATACTCTAAAACTCTTGTATGAACAAATCCAAATAAATATTTATTAGAAAAACTAGGATATCCAGGTGCAATAAGTAATGTATCACCTACAAAATTTTTTTCTATTGTATTAGCAATGTCACTGTTAAAATTAATATTTAAAGTTTTTAAATGAAACTTTGATTTTGGCATTACTTTAATGGCAACAATAAAAAGTCTTGCTGGTACATTAAAAGTAGTATTTGAATTAAAATCTAAATTATATATAGTTTTCTTTTTTCTATTAACCAACTTCAATTCAGGTGTATCACCAAAATCAATAAATCCATTGAATTCTATATTACATACATCATCTGCTTTTCTCCTAAAAAAAATAGGAAAAGTAATAATACTAGAGTAATCAGAATCATTAGAAATTACATAACCATTTGACTCACTTTCAATAGATATAATACCTTTTTTAAAAAGTTTCTTTTTATTTAACAAATTCATAAACAACCTACTTTCCCATCTGCTTATCATAATATTCTTGACATACTTTTTTAGCATCACCTATTTTAACAATTTGACCATGTTCTAACCATATAACCCTACTACATAAATCTTTAATAGATTCTAATGAATGTGAAACATATAAAACAGTAGTTCCACCCTTTATCATTTCCATCATTTTCTTTTTACTCTTCTCTTGAAATTTAATATCTCCAACAGATAATATTTCATCAACAATAAGTATTTCTGGATCAACAACAGTAGCTATTGAAAAAGCTAACTTCGCTGTCATACCTGAAGAAAAATTCTTAACAGGAACATCCAAAAAATCTTTCAACTCAGAAAACTCAACTATTTGTTCAAACTTTTCATCAATAAACTTTTTAGAATATCCAAGTACAGCTCCATTCAAATAAATATTTTCTCTTGCAGTTAGTTCAGCATCAAATCCTGCTCCTAATTCAATCATAGGAGAAATAACACCATTTACAGTAACCTTACCAGAAGTAGGTTTCATAACACCACTAACAACCTTTAATAAAGTACTCTTACCAGCTCCATTACTACCAATAAGACCAACTACTTCACCTTTTTTTACATCAAAAGATACATTCTTTAAAGCATAAAATTCATTCTTTTCTTTTGAAACTCTTCTTTTTTTATCAAATAAAGAAATAAACGTTTCTTTAAAAGAAGTTGCCTCAATTCCAAGATTAAATTTCATAGTAACATTTTTAACCCTTATCATTTTAACCTCCTATTAAACATAATAAATAAACTTATCCTGTTTCTTTCTAAATACAACTAAACCAATCAATAAAGTAATAACACTAACTAAAGCCATACTTCCTAACTGAATAAGTGAAGGTCTCTCACCAGCAAGAACAATACTTCTCACTCCAGTAATATATAAATATAATGGATTAAGTTTAAAAATACTTTGTAATTTTTCAGGAAGAATCTCTATGCTATAAAAAACAGGTGTTAAATAATTCCAAATAGTTAAAATTATACTATAAATATAAAACATATCCCTTAAAAAAACAGAAACACAAGATAATATCATACCTATTCCTAAAGAAAATAAGAACAAACATACAAAAATATAAGGAATAAGAATATACCAAATATTCAAATGACATGTATATTCACCTAAACCAAAATAAGATAATAATATAATCGCAAACCATGGAATCAATGTTAAAACAAAATTAATACCACTAAACAAACACTTAGCTATAGGAAAAATATACTTTGGTATATACACCTTATTAATAAGTCCAAAATTATATACAACAGACACCATCGCATTATTAGTCGCATCACTAAAATAATTAAACATAATAATACCAGTCATCAAATACACAAGATAATTAATACCTTCGACTTTAAACTTAAACATTTGAGAAAAAACAATCGCCATAACAGTCATCATTAAAATTGGTTGTAAAATTGACCACAACACACCAAGTACACTTCTTTTATACTTAACCTTAAAATCACGAGATATTAACTGACTCATTAAAAATGAATATCTTTTAAAATTACTAAGTAAACTTTTTATCATCATCATAACTCCTATCCTTGTTCATTATACCAAAAAACACATTATGAATTCAATAAAATCAAGCTACTTTTTAAAAATTGAATATAAATCACAATGTATTTTTGTTAAAAATCTACTTTTTTCAATAAAGCCTTTTAATTTATTACGCTTTTTAAAATAATTACTCTCTCTAAAATTTGGAATATTTTTTTCTAAATAAACAAAGGCATAATCAATAAATTTATCTCTATCCTTTTTACTTTTTAAATACCTTTGAGAAATAGTATATTTAGTAATCAGATAAATAACCAAATCATCAACACTAGATTTAATATTACTATTACTACCCAAATCTTTAAATAATAAATCAGTAATCTTAAATATATCAAATACACGTGCATCAATAACAGTAGTTTGACTATTATCATGAACAATATAATGATATAATGGCTCATTTAACTTACCTATTCTACTTGCTCTAGACATCATTAAAGCAACCCATGGAGTATCTTCATATTTAACTCCAACAGGATAATAAGTATCAGAACTAAAAATCTTTTTACTATAAATTTTATTCCATGGAGCAAGATTAATATCAAGAAGCAAATTAGGACTATCATCTAAACTAGTAACACCAAAATCAATAAACTTCAAAACATCATTATTATTACCATTCTCAATAAAATGATCACAAATAACAATATCCAAATTCTTATTCTTACACTCATTATACATTTTTTCATACATATCAGACTCAACATAATCATCACTATCCAAGAATCCTATAAACTCACCATTAGCATGATCAATACCAAAATTACGAGTCGCACCTATACCATGATTAGACCTTTTAAAATACTTAATACGAGAATCATTAAACTCACTAATAATAAAATCACTACTATCAGTAGAACCATCATTAATAAGAATAAACTCCATATCAGATAAAGTCTGATTAACTAAAGAATCAATACATCTCTTTAAAAACTTCTCACTATTATAAATAGGAACAATAACACTAACCTTAACCATACAATTACCTTCTAACTAATTTATAATAAATTTTAGGACTAATTTTAATTAAAAATTTCTTAATCTTCCTACTAAAAGTATCAGATAATAACATATCAAAAGCACCCAAATCATTCAACTTTCTAACATATTCCTTATAATCATTTTCATTTAAAGTAGTAGACTTTAAAATGACAGAATTCGCAATATAACTATTAAAAATAGATAAATCACCTGAACACTTAAAACCCTCACTCTTCAAAAAAACAAAATGCTTTAAAAAATCATTAGCTTTCTTTAAAACTTTATCGTATTGAGAAGACTTAGAAATACTATTAGAACGCTGATAATAATTATAACCAATATAATCAATAGATTTAGTACTTGAACTTTTAATCAAAACTAAAGGAATCAAACCAAAATCCTCATGATAAGCTTTATCTAAAAATTTAAATTTATTATTAATCCAAAACTTTCTGTTAAAACAGTAAGCACATGCAATCTCAACATAATGAAATTTACAAATATAACTAAAAGAAGTAAAACAATCAGTTTTATTAAAAGAAACATCATTATACTTAATTACACCACCATCATCAAAAACATCCTGAACACCAAATCTAACAACATCACAATTATCAAGACTATCATTCAAAATTTTTAATAAATCAAGTTCATAATAATCATCACTATCTAAAAACAAAATATATTCACCGCGCGCCTTAGAAACACCATAATTTCTAGCGCTACTTAATCCACCATTCTCCTTAAAAAAACATTTTAAATTAGAATGTTCTTTTTCAAACCTTTCAATTATCTTATAACTATCGTCAGTAGAACCATCATTAACAACAATAACCTCATAATCAGAAAATGACTGATTAAAAACACTATTTAAACATCTTTCCAAATAATTATAAGTATTATAAACAGGTATAATAATACTAAACTTAATCATGCAACCACCAATTACAAAATTTATAAAAATAATATTTTATAAAAATGATTCCTTTCTATAAATTCAATTTAAAAATTTATTTACTTTTTTACCTATTAATTTAATTAAAAAATTAATCTTTAATAGTTCAAAAATTTTAATTCTAAAGTATTCAATAATGCTACAAACGAAATATACTATAAATAGTATAGCAAAAAATGATATTAAAATATATACTATATTATGTTTAATTGAAAAAAGCATAATATTTTTTATAAAATAATTATAAACCAAATAATTCGTATGAATAACATAAACAGCAAAAGAACAAGTACTCAAAAAAGGAATAAATTTAGTAAATTTAAAATTATTAAAATTAATTTTTGAAAAGATAAAGACAGATAATATGGAACCTATTAAAATAAATGGGGATATATAATTAATAAACCAACTATCATGAAATACCTGTCCATAAACTTTAAATGTCACGATTCTAACAATTATATTTAATAAAAAAGCACAAACTATACAAATAAAAAAATAAAACAAACACTTACATAATGATTTTATGTTCAAGCCATACTTTCCAATATAACCGCCCAATAAATAACAATATACTAACCACACAGGACTATATCCATTTAATACTCTAAAAAAATCAACCTGAAAAAAAACATTAGGAAGAAGCGACAATAAGATAAACAAAATAATCAGAAGATTTTTTACATTTTTTTTATCCAATTTATGTAATAAATAATTCAAATATGGAATTAAAAAAAACAAAAAAACATAACAAGTTACATACCAATACTCATTAATCAATATAGGAAACAACGAAACGATTATTTCCTTAAAGCCAGCAGTTCTATAACCATACAAATTAAAAAAATAAAATATCACTGTCACAATAACACTATAAAAAAATGTTATAAAAATTAATTCAAAAATTCTACTATAGTTTACGATATTTTTTTTCCAAGAAAAAAAGCCAGAAAGAATACCAAAAATATCAACTGATAAATAACAGATTACATATACAAAAAGAATAATAAAAAACCTAGAATCATTCAAACTTAAATTAGCAAGCAATCCACCTTGCCCAATCAAATGTAATCCAATAATACCAAGCATAGAAAAAATTCTTAAAATATCCAGTCCTATTTTACGTTCACTTTTAGGCATTAAATCACCTCTTCAATAATATCCTCAATCTTTTTAACCTTATAAGAATTAATTTCCTTAAAATCAATACACTTATATTCTAAATTATCATTAGATAAAATATAATTAATTTCTTTATACATTTTATCATTATCCTTAGAAACAATATATCCATGTCTATTTGGAATAGAAATAAAATCATCACTAACATCCATAGTAGAAATTATTTTTTTATTAAGAACAATTGCCTCACTATAAACAACAGGGAAACCCTCATAATCACTAGATAAAACAACATAATCAGCTAATTTCATATAAGGATAAGGATTCTTCTTAGAACCTATCATAATAATATTCTCACAACCAGAAATCATCTTCTTATACATATCATAATCAGGTCCATCACCAACAATTAATAACTCTACATCATCTAATTTTTTAACAACCTCAATCATCCTAGATAATTTCTTAGAATTTTCCTCTAATCGACCAACAAATACAAATAAAACATCTTTATTCTTCTTAAAATCAACTTTTTCATTAGACAAACGTAATACTTCATCATAATTAATTAAATTATTAATTACCAAAGACTTTTTAGCCAATACCGGATAAAAATCAATCAAATCATTTCTAGCTTCATTAGAAACAAATACTACATTCCTAAACTTATTAATACGCCTGCAATCAAAGAATTCTCTTAAACCAACTTCATCATATATATACTTATAATTACTATGAACATACAAACAATTATTACTTGAACCATAATAACCTAAAAAATTACAAGGTAAAGAATAAGTCGCATAACAACAACTAAAATCATACTTATGATAATTAAACATCATCCAAAACAACTTTTTAAACAAATTCTTAAATTTTCTAATAAATACATTCTTATCATCAGAAACACGATACTCAATAACATTAACATTCTCATTTAATCTATCAAGAAGTAAACCTTCTTTTCTTTCTAAAATCAAATCAACATCATACTTACTATAATCCATATTATTAAGTAAATTAATTAAAGCATTTTCAATACCACCAATATCCAAACTATAAGAACAAAACAAAAGTTTCTTTTTCATTTTTTCCCTCTAATCTTTTTCTTTAACTCTTTCCTATCAAAAATAATATTAGTATTCCAAATAAATAAAAATACAATTAAAGCCAACAATCCATAAACATAATAACTATACTTATTCTCTACATCAACAATATAAACAATAGAAGCAAACGCAAATAATAAATTTATACCATATATAATTAAAACAGTAGTTCTTTGACTAAAATTACGATTTAATAACTGATGATGAACATGATATGTATCACCTACATAAACCTTTTCACCCTTTAAAGCACGCCTAATAATCGCAAATAAAGTATCAAGTATTGGAATAGCCAAAATAAGCATAGGAATAATTAAAGAAGTCATAGTAACATTCTTAAAACCTAAAAGCGCTATAACAGCAACAGTAAATCCCATAAACATACTACCAGTATCCCCCGCAAAAATCTTAGCAGGATAAAAATTATGAACTAAAAATCCTAAAGTAGAACCTAACATTACAAAAGTTAAAACCAATTCAAGATCAAGCTTACCAACCATAACACCAATAATACCAACAGTTAAATAATAAATCGCACTAATACCACCAGATAAACCATCCAAACCATCAATAAAATTAATACAATTGATACACGCAATAATAAATAAAATAGTAAGAGGATAAGTAAAAATACCAAAATTCAAATAAATTCCAAACGCACTTACATCAACTAACAATATCTTACCATAAAAAGTAATAATACACGCAGACACAACTTGTCCAATCAACTTTTGCCATGGTTTCAACTCACAAATATCATCAATCATACCAGTAATAATGATAATAAAACTACCAATTAAAATTGAATTCATCTGTTCACTATGTTCACCAAAAATCATATAACCTAATAAAAAACCAAAAAATATACCAAGTCCACCTAATTTAGGAGTAACCTTCTTATGTATATGACGCCCACCAGGAACATCAACTGCCCCTACCTTAATAGCGACCTTTTTAATAAAAGGCATAACAAGCGCAACAAACGCAAAAGGTATAAAAACCATCAATAAAATTTTACCAATTAAATCACACATTTTTATTCACCTAATATAATTATATATTATTTTGAAAAATAAAACAAACAAATTAAAAAAAAAAGCACTAAAAAGTGCTAAAATTTGAACATATCATCGTCATCATTCTTGCCAAATCTTTTTTTCTTTCTAGAAGCCTTTCTCTTTTTAATGTCTTCTTTTCTATTAACAGAATTATTATAAACATTGCTAACACTTCTAGAAATTAAAGCAGTATGACCTAAAGTATCCTCAGAAAACTCCTTATAATTCTTAGAATCACTTTCCCACTCATCAGTTTCACTAGAACTAGAAAGTTCATCAAAAACATCATCATTAGAATTATCTGAATCAGTATTTTCAACCTTACTTTCTTCATCTTCATAAGAAGAATTATCATCTATATTCTCACTTGAAGAATCATTTTCTAAACTTTCACCTAAAGAATCATCTGAATTTTCACTAACATCATCATCTAATTCACTATCATCCTGTTCTGAATCAGACATATATTGATCAGTTAAATCATCAGTAATATTATCTTCATCATTATAAGTTACATCCGCCATCTTTTCAAACTCAGTCTTAGTATCTAACTTATCATGTAATAAACTCTTTAACTTCTTATTTTTAGAAACAACAGAAATAATTAACATAATAAACTCAAAAATACATAAACCAATTAAACCATAAAAAACATAATTGTTAATTCCCTTAGCGCTAGTAGCTATTCCCTTAAACATCTGAATAGTCTTATCATTATCATCATAACTATAAAAACCTTCATTACCATTTTCTAAATTAATACCATGTAACAATGGATAAGCATCATCCTTTAAAAAAGCATCATACTCTTTACCATCAATAGTAACCTTACCAGCACTATAACCAACAGGAGTTTCATTAGTATCAGTTAAAATCAAATATAAACCACCAATACTAATTTCAGTATATTTCAAAAACTTATCATTAGATGCTAAATACCTATATAACTTAATTTTGCCTTTTTCATTCATCAAACCAACAAGATAAATATCAGTAATGTCACTGTGATAACAAGGAATACTCTCACCCTTAATCAAAATAGTACTAGAAGAATAAGTAGCATTAGCTTTAGGTAACTTATCAGCCTTACGAACAACAGTAAACTTCTCATCACCTACACTAACCTCAATTGGAGTTTCCTCCTTAACAACAACATCAATAGTATAAGTACGAGTATCACCATTTTCAGCAGTAACCAAAACCTCTATTTTATTACTACCTTCACTAACCTCATAATCACCTATTCCACTAACAGAAGCCTTGCCATCATTAGCAGTCGCACCAACACTTACCTTTTTAGTATCATTTGGAACACTAACACTATACTCAGTAATAGAAGGATCGAAACTAATATCAAACCCTTCAACATTCAAATAACTTAAACTATTATCATCACTATACTCATAATTATAATCAGGTTGATTAGCACCATTATTACCAGATCCACCTGATCCTCCATTAGACCCACCACTAGATCCACCACTAGAAGGTCTAACAACATTAATAGAAGTAGAAGTAGAACCACCTATAGACATTTGACTATCATCATCAAAAGCATAAACATTAATACCATTTACATTAAAACTAGCACTTCCAGAATCAATAGCCTTAAAAGTCCAAGTATAAGTAACAGAAGTTTGCCCGCCTCCTTGAGCATAACCAGCAGCAGTTTGAGACGCACCCGAAGTACTACTAGAATACGCTAACTTAGAATCATCATATCCTACAGTAAAATCCCATGATCCTAAAGAAGAACCAGAAGAAACTGTAACACTAACATTAACAGTATCACCAACATAAACAGACCCAGGAGCACTAATACTTACATTAGCGCTCGCTGCTCTAACAATATTTGGAACAAATAATAAACTTAAAAATAAACCTAAAAACCTTTTCTTCATATAACCTCCCTATTGTTTAATTAAATTAATACCCAAAATATGTTTTTGAATTTTTAATAAATCCAAAGAATTTATCTTTCCGTCACGACTCGCATCTCCAGCAACACTATAAGCACCACTTAATTTATTGATACCTAAAATATGCTTTTGAACCTTCAATAAATCCAAAGAATTTATCTTTCCATCACCAGATGCATCACCATAAATAACAATAGTAACCTTTAAACTTGAATCACCTTCAGATAACTCAATAATACTTCCAGTACCAACATAATCACTTTCAATTACCTTACCACTAGAATTCTTAACAACAACATTAACATTTGCGTCTTTCTTCTTAAATGAATTAACAATACTGCTTGCCTTAGTATTAACACCAATTCCACTAATATAATTATCACTTAACTTATAACCAGACTTAGTTACTAATCCTTTTAAATCAACGCTTGACTTATTATCACTTGGTGTAGTTGGAGCAGGAGTTGGTGTTGGTGTTAGAGTTGGTGTTGGAGTTGGTGTTGGTGTTGTTGTAACCTTTGACTTTTCACGATGAACATTAATAGTATAAGTCTTAACACTACCATTTAAAGCAGTAACAACAACACTAACCTTATTATCACCCTCATTAACATTTATACTACCACTCGCACTACCAGTGCCACTTACACTTCCACTAATTTTAGCTCCACCATTAACACTCTTAGCGCTTAAACTAACACTACTAGTACTTGAAGAAACATAAACATCATAAGAAGTAATCGCACCATCAAAACCAGTAACACTACTTCCATTAATCTTTAACTCCCTTAAATAATTATTAGGATTATTAGGACTAGGTAAAACATACATATTCTCCATATTACTATAAACAGGAATAGTAAATACAAAACTATTATCAAGCATTCCAAAAGAATTATAAGTAGAATAAGTACTACTTGCTTCAGATAAAGGAGCACGTAAATTAGTCATATATTGATGAACACCAACACTACCCCTACCATTATTAACATTAAACTTTTGTAGATATTCAGTATACTGATTATTATTAATATAACCCTCACTTATAAACTGAGCTCCACCAATAATAGCCTTCTTTAAAGTATTCCAAGGTCTTCCATAATAAGTACTCTTTTCATACCCATCTTCACCACCATTAGCGAAAATCAAGCCCTTCTTCCAGTTATCATAACCACTATAAGCACCAATATTATAAGTATTATATAAATTATGATACCAAGTACCATTATAATCAAACCATTCACCACTTATAACAGAAGTAGTACCACCAATTTCTTGACGGGTACGACTAGCCAAATGTAATGGACTTACATTAAACTTACTAGCAGCCTCCATATAATAATCAGCATAACCACTATCATAATTACCTAAATAAGTACTAGACAAAATATTCTTAACCTTATCAACAGTATGATACTTAGAATCATAAGTAAGCTTCTCAAACATAAAAATATAATCAGGTTTCAAATAAAGCCTTGGATCCATATAATAACTAACAGTCGCATTATTAGCAGCATACCAATCATAACCATCTAAGGCATTCCATGAATCAGTATAATAATTATAAGAACCACCTGCAGTAGATCTATGACCTACCTCATTACCCTGAATTAAACTAACACCAACAGAACTTTCCAAAGAAGTAACAGTAGAATAATCCATATTAGTATTCAAAGCCTCAAACTTCCAATTAGGATACCTTGCATGTAACTCATCCAAATAAGGCAAATAACTATCAGGAAAACCAGCGCTCTTCAAAGACTTATTATAATCATCTAAATTATGACTTTTATAATAATCAACCGCTTTCTTAGATAAAGAAGTAGTTGTAACATACTTACCACAAACATAACCAGTATTACCACCACTCTTAATCTTATAATAACTATAACATCCATTATAATTAGATAAATCAGTATCTAAAATTTCAACCTGATCACCACAGCTTAAATTAGCAACAGTACTACCACCATTAGCGCTATTTCTCATAGGCAAACTAGTCGCATCCTCATAGCACGCAATAACACCCTTACTGCCGCTTAAATCAATACTTTGATAACCACTATTATCGGGTTCACTAGAAGGAATAACAGAAAAAAACTCACTACAAATATAACCAACTTGATTATTATAAGAAATCTTATACCACTTACCAGTACCACAACCAGTCGAACCATCACTAGTAGAATAAGCACTAGAATTTAATAAAGTATAAGTCTTCCCATATCCAGCATCCTCCAAAATAGTACCGTAACTAGTACCAGCACCACTTCTTATTCTTACATATGTATCAGTAACCTTACCACTTAAGGCAAAAACATTCATATTAAAAACTAGAGTCATTATAAAAATTAAAGAACAATTCAAAAATTTTCTTAATCTCATAAACAACCTCCTCTACCCTATATACATTATAACAAATTTCGACAAAAAAAGCAAAAAAAAAGATACATAGTATAAAACTATATATCTTAACAAATTAAGCCTCTTTTTTTCTTGAAGAAATTATAACTAATCCACCAAGAGCAATTACACTTATTCCAAGACCCATTGACTTAACAATTCCAGTCTTAGGAACATTAATTAACTTACAAACAGAATTGTCAGTTAATTCAATAACTTGTTTTGCACCAGTATCCTTAACCTCTATACTAACTCTAGAAGTTTCAATACCTTCGCTACTTCCAGTTGGATAAACAACCTCAACTACAGTATAAACTCCAACCTTTATTTTTTCAATATATTCTCCGCCTTCTTTAGAAGTCCATTCATAAACAACATTACCGTTTTCATCAATTAATTTAAACTTAGATCCAACAACTTCCTCACCATAACAATCCTTCTTTATAATTAAAAGCTTAGTAACCTCATCGATCATATTAATAGAAGTAACCTCACCATCTTTAATTTTAAAATCAATTGTACTAGCAGTAGAATAACCTTCTGGAGCTAACTCCTCAGTTAAAGTATAATCACCTTCTTGTAATCCCTTAACAACATGTGGTTCACCACCAGAAATCCATGTATCAATTACATTACCATTAGAATCCTTAATAGTTAATCTAGCACCCTCTATTTCAGGTCCACCAGTAATAGCACTCTTAGAAACCTCAACATCACCAATACCAGTTCTTGAAATATCAACTGCAATAGATGCTGATTTATTAACACCATTATTCTCTACACCAACTAAATCTTGATTACCAGAAGATTGATATAAATAAGCAGTAGCATTATAAGAATTACTATACTCTACAGAAATATTAAACTTAACATCCTTTACATCACCTGGATATAATACCTCAAAACTATAAACACCATCTGAATAATCAACATCAATTTCATTTCCATTTAAATCAGTAACTGAAACATTAATATCAGCTAAAGAAGAAATAGTTGTAAGATTATCAAAATCAAGACTAAATGAAACCTTAGCAATATTTTCACCCTTAGAATTATCATAAGTAAAACTTTTAGAAATAACATTAATACTAACATTACCATCAGTCATTTGACTACCATCCATAGAAAGTAACCAATTAACAACTGCATTAACACGAGCACTTACTGCTGTTTCATCCTTATCATAATAAGTAGAATCAACATTTGGATAACAATAACCCTCTTGATTAGGATTAGTTACTGCCCAATTACAATGCAATCCATTAGTATGAGTTAAATCAAGCATCTCATCATCACCAATATTACCAGCAAAAGTATATGGTGCATGATTACCATTAGTAATAGTCCAAACAGCAGCTTGAGTAGCATAAATAGCCTCTTGATAAGTTAAACCATCAATACTATAACCAGTTTGTTCATAATATAAAGCTTTCATTTCTTCAAGGCTAACATATGGATAAGAACTTGCCAAAATAGCAGCTAATCTTAAACCATTGCCATCATAAGCACTACTATCTAGTGCACTCTTAGAATAACTACCAGCATATCCACCAGTATCAACATCAGCACAATAAGTAAACATAGAATTACCTGATTCATTACCTTGAATAACATGTAAATTAGCTCTACCTAAAGCACCTCTTTCATTAGAATAATTCATAACATGATGACTAGTTAAATACATTCTTTGATAAAACCACTCTTCAGCATGAACACTTCCTAACGAAATAAACATACAAGCAAGAATAAATAAAGTCATTTTAAATCTCTTTAACATACAAATCCCCCTAACGGTTAACTATTCTAGCACAAAAAATAAACAATGTAAAGAAAAAACTAATATCAAAAGATATTAGAATTTACTCCTTATAATCAAATTCAAAATCCAAAATTCTTACATTATCTCCATCAGAAGCACCCATTTCCCTTAAACTGTCATCAATACCCATTCTTTTCAATTTATTAGAAAATCTTAAAACAGCCTCATCAGAATTAAATCTAGTCATTTTTAATAACTTCTCAACCTCATCGCCTCGAATAACCCAAGTATCACCATCACGAGTAATAGTATAAGGAACCTTTTCTTCAAACTTATATAAAACATGACTTTCAAACTTCTCAGGAGTATATAAAGATTGCTTAGGAATAGTATCAAGCATATCAGCCAAAGCATTAATAACACCATCTAAATTACTATCAGTCATAGCAGAAATAGGATAAATTGGTAAGAGAACATGCTTCTTAAACTCCTCTAAATTTTCTAAAGCACCCTCCATATCCATCTTATTCGCAATAACAATCATAGGTTTAGACATAATATCACTATTAAAACTTTCCAACTCCTTATTAATAATACAAAAATCATCATAAGGATTTCTTCCCTCAAAACCACTCATATCAACAACATGAGCTAAAACCCTAGTTCTTTCAATATGTCTTAAAAACCTATCACCAAGTCCTTCGCCTAAAGAAGCACCCTCTATTAACCCAGGTAAATCAGCAACAACAAAACTCCTAGCGTGTGATGCACCAACCACACCTAAATTAGGCTTCAAAGTAGTAAAATGATAAGCAGCAATCCGAGGTCTAGCAGCAGAAATACGAGAAATCAAAGTACTCTTACCAACACTAGGCATACCAACTAACCCTACATCAGCAAGTAACTTTAACTCAATCTTAATACGCTTCTCCTCACCAGGTTCACCATTTTCAGAAATACTTGGAGCAGGATTACTACGAGTAGCTAAAGCAATATTACCTCTTCCTCCACGGCCACCATGAACAACAATAACACGGTCATCCTTATTAATCAAATCCGCAATAACCAATCCAGTATCACAATCCGTAATAACAGTACCTTGTGGAACACGAACAATAACATCAGTAGCATTCTTACCATGCATACCCTTTCCCATACCATTTTCACCATTATTACCACGTATAAACTTTTTATATCTTAAATCAAGTAAAGTATTTAAACCAGGATCAACAGTAAAAACTATATCAGAACCATGTCCACCATTACCACCAAAAGGACCACCCATCTCTACATACTTCTCACGACGAAAAGCCATACATCCATTACCACCACTACCCGCAATAACATCAAGTTCAACCTCATCAACAAACATAAACTCACCTCAAATCATATTAATTATACACGAAAACAAAAGAAAAAAAAAGAAGAATCACTTCTTCTAATTAAATTTCAGTATAAACGCTAGCTTGTTTCTTGTCTTTTCCAACTCTTTCAAACTTAACATATCCTGAAACTTTAGCATATAAAGTATCATCAGATCCAATTCCTACATTATTACCTGGATAAATCTTAGTTCCACGTTGACGATATATAATTGATCCACCACTTACATATTCACCATCAGCAGCCTTAGCTCCTAATCTCTTTGAAATTGAATCTCTACCATTCTTAGTTGAACCTTGTCCTTTTTTATGTGCAAATAATTGAATATTTAACTCTAATAACTTTAGCATGAGTGCACCTCCTTAATAATAATATTTTTCTTATATTGTTTTTCTAGTTCTTTTAACAAACTAACCATATTATCAATTAAAGTATCTACAACTTTATTATGATTCAAAATAGAAATAAAAATTCCATCATTATTCTTATAATCAATTGAATTACTATTCAATCTAATAATACCATTAACACTAGTAATAACTATACTAGAAACACTAGCGCAAACAATATCCTTTCCATACAAATCATAATTAGCATGACCAGTAATTTCAATAGAATCAATCAAATCATCAGAATATTTTAAACTAACCTTTATCATATTACTTATTAATTGACTTAATAGTTACCTTTGTATATGGTTGACGATGACCTTGAGTTCTACGATAATTCTTCTTAGAATTATACTTATAAACAAGAACTTTCTTAGCCTTACCATTCTTTTCAACAACTGCTTTTACAGTTGCACCTTTAACATAAGGCTTACCAAGAACACCATCTGCCATTAAAACCTTATCAAAAGTGATCTCACTACCAGCTTCAGCATCTAATTTTTCAATATAAAGAACTTTACCTTCTTCAACTAAGTATTGCTTTCCACCTGTTTCAATAACAGCTTTCATATTATTCCTCCTTTAATCTAAGACTCGCCATTAAGGTACATTCGTTTAAAACCTTTTCCGTGCGGTTGTAGAGAGGCTCTACACGTTCTACATTCTACCACAAAACACACTACTTGTCAAACAATTTAGAAAGAAATTTTTTCTCAGATACATAACTACCATCAACATTAAATAAATGTCTACACCATAAATACATAGAAGAAACACTATCTACTCTTCTAACACGCCTAAAATCAAAATCATAAAAATACCGTTCAAACAAAAACTTATTAAAAATAACACGATAATTAAAAATAACAGATAAACACTTAAAAATAAGAAAAAATAAAATCATAAACACAACAAAATCAAAATGACCAACAAATAAAAAAATAAAAAAAATAAAAATAAAAGAAATAATAATCAAAACAAAAAAACAATACTTAAAAGGAAATAAAAAACATAAAAACACATACATAAACTTAGAACCATCCAAAGGATAAATAGGAAGCAAATTAAAAAACAACAAAACAAAATTAAAATACCTTACACTATCAGATAAAACAAAAAAACGACTAATAAAAAAATAAAACAAAACTTGAAAAATAGGACCCATTAAAGCAACAATAAACTCTTCAAATAAACTAGTATTAATTAAATTATCAAAAATAGTTAAACCACCAAACGGAAGAAGAATAACACGTTTAACCTTCCAAGAAAAAAACACACCAGCACTTATATGACCTAACTCATGAACAATAATAATACTAGTAAAAACCAAATAATCACGAATATTACCAGTAAAAAGACAAATAACCATAACAACATAAAAAAAAGGATGTATCTTAAATATATTTCTGATAATCAAGAACATTACCATCTTTCTTAAAAACCATGTACAAATTATTACTACATCCCCCAACAATAACACCCTTTGACACATACTCATATAAAGAAACATCAATATTATTTAAATTTCCATACCAAACATCCACACCATTAATCCCCTGAATAATAACAGTATTACCATACCCTTCCTTCTCACCAACAAAAATAACAAGGCCACTATCAATACTTGGAACCAAATAATCATCCTTAACAGTTAAACTAACACCATCCAAATAATTAACACTATCACTATAAACTAAAGACTCATTAAAAACCGGCTCAGTAGAATTAAACAAATCACTAAAAGGTAATACCCCACCAAAATACTTATGATAAACACTATTAACATAAGCAAAATCAAAATTAACACCAATTACCTTATCATAAAAAAAATCCTTAAAAGAAGAATCCCTCTTAATAAAAATCATACAAGAAATAGTTAAAACACCCGTAATTAAAACCCTATTTAAAATCTTACTAAAAAAAGAAGAACTACTCCTACTTCTCCCTTTACTCTTTTTCATACTATCACCAATAAATAATATGAAAAAAAGTTTAATTTATTCTCTTAATATTAAACCTTTTAGAAACCAAATATAAAACAAAATATAATAAAATACCATAAATCAAATTAATTAAAATAGACGAATAAATACTCCTAAACAAAACAGAAAAACTCATAACAATATAACCATTAATGCCTAAAAAAATAAAACAAATAAACCTATAAAAAGAAATCATCAAAACAAGTTCTAAAATACTAACAATAAAATTATTAGGAGTAATACTATTAAAATAAGAAACAAGAGTACCAACAATCAAAAACATTCCAGCGTTCATAAAATATGTGCCAGTATAAACAAAATCATAAAAAATACCAACAAAAAAGCAAAAAACAAAAAACATATCCTTATCCTTTTTAAAATAAGGCTCTAAAAGAACTAAAGAAGAAAAAATAATCAAGCCATTTAAAATGGTACCATGAAAAAAGCCATTAACAACATACTCTAAAATAAAAGCCAAAAAAGTAACAATTAAAATAATCATTTTTGATCCCTCTTTACAATAATCGCATAATTAATATCATTAAAATCAATATCACTTTTAACATTAACAATCTTAGATAAATCAAAATTATCACGAGTAACTGAAGAAACATGTCCAACTAATAAACCACTTGGAAAAATATTACCTAACCCAGTAGTGACAACTGCTGCTCCTTCAGGAATTTCAACATTTTCAACAATACCCATAACCTCAAAAGTTCCATCAGAAAAACTATTTAAAATACCATATACTTCCATATCATCTAACTTAATTTTTACAGAAATATTAATAGGAAACTTAGAATTAGATAAAAGAATAACATTACTATTATAAATACTTACATTATCAGTAATACCAATTAAACTACCACCACTTACAACAGCCATATTATTACCTACTCCATCATGAGTACCTTTATCAATCATTAAAGAATCATTCCAATAGTCCAAACCACGACTTATAACAGAAGCATTAATTAGCTCCTTATCACTAAGTAATTTATTAATCTTAACCAAATCCTTTAACTTATTAATCTCACTAACAAGTTCACTATTTTCACTTTCATAATACTTAATTCTATCAAGCTCACGCCTTAACTCCTCATTTTCAAGCCTTAACTTATCATATTCTTTATCACTAAAAGACTCAAAAGGACGAGTCAAAAACCTATCAACAAATAAAATACCATCCTTAATAAAAAAATCAGGCAAATCAAAATTTTTATTTATAAAAACACTAGAAACCATTAAACACAAAACAATAACAGCACATAAAATAATTCTTTTACTTTTCTTATCTTTCCTATACATTATACTCACCTTAATTATTATAATATTATTTTCACAAAAATTCAAACTAAATATCGCCATTTTCAAAAAAACTATAATACTTATCACTGCCAATAATAACATGATCAATAACCTTTATACCTAACATCTCACCAACCTCAATCAACCTCTTAGTAATAGAAAAATCATTACGAGAAGGAATTACATTACCACTAGGATGATTATGAACACAAATAATAGAAGAAGCACTAACACTCACAGCCTCCTTAAAAACCTCACGAGGATGAACAACACTATAATCAAGAGTACCAATAAAAAGCAATTTTTCCTTAATAACTACCTTATTAGTATCCAAATAAACACAATAAAAATACTCTTGCTTCTTATCAATAAAAAAATCCCTATAATAATCAAAAACAATATCACTACCATTAATCTGAACATTATTAATAGACTTAACCTTCCGACTAGCTCTACGACCTAATTCAAGTCCAGCTAAAACACACGCACTTTTGACATCACCCATACCTTTAATTTTTCTTAAATTAGAATAATTAATACAAGATAAATCACCATCACAACGTTTTAAAACCATACTAGCCAAATCCTTCGCACTATAATCCTTACTACCAGTCTTAATCAAAATAGAAAGTAACTCCTCATTACTCAAAAACTCACACCCATTAGAAAGAAGTCTTTCAATAGGTCTCTCACTTTTCGGTATCTCCTTTATCTTCATTAATAACCAACTCCTCATAGCTACCCAAAATCTGAGAACAAATACTATCAATACTATCCTTATCCGCATTACTAAGCAAAATATCATACTGAGTCAAAACAGAAACAAAAGAATTATTATTAATACTATTTTCCCTTACATAAATATCATACCCTTTTTCTTTATAAAAACCCTCCAATTTTAAAGCATTTTCACGACTTTTTGTAATTCCAACATAAGTATGATAACCATCATCTTCCTTATCATATATATAATAATCAAAAGAACTCATACTATTTTTCATTATATCAACATTACTATAAACACCTTCCTGTAAAAAATAAATAGTATCACTTCCGAAAGAAACAGGAAAAACATTAAAATCATCATATTGACTTAAAGTAAACTTACCTAAATAAATACCAACAACCAAAGATAAAATAATAGACCAAAAGTATTTCTTCATAGTATCACCAAAAATATTATAAAAAAATAATAATAAAAATAATGTCAAAAAAAATACAAGAAATAAATCTTGTACTAAAAAAACTTTTTAAACTATTTCAATTTTTCAATCTCATCAATACTAAGCCCAGAATACTTAGAAATAAAAGAAATTTCAACATTATCCTCTAACATCTTCCGAGCTATCTCAATATTTCTCTCGTTAATTCCGATTTCTTTACCCTCACTAAGTCCGATTTCTTTACCTCGTTCTTCTGCATCTTCTAAAGCTATTTTATGACAATACTCTTCTATTTGTTCTTTCTCTAGATTTGTAATAAATGGTGTATCATTACTCATGATTTTTAATTTCTCAACTGTATCCATAAGAATC
>Ga0247611_10001434_pt1 | contig 42355 bp, 66 predicted proteins | sample 177DNAGHGhighgp2_FD_192422 | JGI IMG/M metagenome (GOLD analysis project Ga0247611, IMG submission 192422) | Sheep rumen microbial communities from Palmerston North, Manawatu-Wanganui, New Zealand - 1770 DNA GHGhigh gp2 | ecosystem: Host-associated > Mammals > Digestive system > Stomach > Rumen... | reverse complement strand
CCCTTTTAGCACAGAACAGAAATTTTTGAGATTTTTCAAAATCATTTGGCTGAAAATTTGATTTGATCTGTTTTGATTGTGATGACTTCCAATCATTTTGTGTTACTTCCAGATGCGGATTAGTAACGCCTTAGTAACGCTTGAAACCGTTGGGACACAACAAATTGTATAAGTGTACACTGATGGGTTACTATGTTACTTATATTATTTTTTCCTTATATATTATATTAATAAAAAATACTGTAAGAAAAAATATAAATGGTAGGTTTAAATGAGTAACATTAGTAACGCTTACCTTCAAACCGTTGGGACACAAGGGCTAGAAGGCGTTACTGATTCGTTACTATATATGTACATATATAGTAACGCTTGAAAATCCTTGTAATCATTGTGTCCCAATGGTTTAAAGGCGTTACTCATTTTTCATATCAGTGTACACATCTTTTCATTTTTGAAATGAAAAAGAGGTATAAAAAGAGGTAAAAAACATGACTAGAAAAGAAGAATTACTGCATATTTTTGATCAGATAGAGGATACAAAAGGTGTCATCATTCCAATGATTGATGATGTGGTGTTTCTGGAAGAACAGCTGAAGCATCTGCGAACACTGCCTTTTATCAGGGTGAATCCTTCAGATCCATCCATGCAGAAACCCACACCAGCTGCAAAGCAGTACAAAGAACTGCTGCAGCAGTATAACAACTGCCTGAAGATCCTGACAGGGATCCTGCGCAAGGATACACCAGAAGAAACTTCACCACTTAGGGCATTTCTTGAAGCCAGAAAGGGAATGCTGCATGATTAAGCATACCAATGGATATCTGGAAGAATACTATGAACAGATCATGACTGGTGAAATAGTGGCTGGGCATGAACTGAAAATGGAATTGAAAAAGCTTCTGGAAGAAATGAATGATGACAGATACATATATGATACAAGGGATGCAGATTTAAGAATGGATTTTATGGAAAACTGCGTGAAGCTGACAAAGTCACCTTTCTATGGACAACCAATGATTTTGATGCTTTGGCAGAAAGCTTTCATCAGTGCTGTTTACGGTTTCAAAATGGCAGAAGATCTGACGGATAGATTCAGGAAGATTCTGCTGCTGATTGCCAGAAAGAATACCAAATCAGAAACCTGCAGTGGACTTGGTTTAACAGAACTGATTACTGGTGCAGATGGTGAAGATATTGTGTGCAGCAGTAATGATGACAATCAAGCCAATATTCTGTACACAGCTATTGACACCATGCGCTTGATGATTGATCCAAAGCAAAAAGACACATGGAAGAACCAGCAATGGATCAAATGTAAAATCAATGGATCCAAAGTTTTTAAGCTGTCTGATAAAACCAGAAATAAAGAAGGACGGAACATTGATTTTGCAATCATTGATGAAGTGCATGAAATGAAAGACAACGTGATCATTAAATCCATTGAACAGTCACAATCATTGAAGCCTAATCCAAAGCTAATCCTGATCACCACTGAAGGATTTGTTAATGGTGGATTTCTGGATGAAGAACTGATCAAAGCAAGACAGATCCTGAATGGTGAAGATGATTCCATTTCAGCTGAAAGATATTTGCCATGGCTGTACACACAGGATTCAGAACAGGAAGTGTGGCAGGATGAAAGATCATGGCAGAAGTCAAATCCTACACTTGGAATTGTGAAAAGATATGATTACCTGCGTGAACAGGTGGATGCAGCCAGAAGATCCAAAGCAGACAGGATGTTTACACTGTCAAAGGATTTTAATTTCAAAGTCAGCAATTCTGAAGCATGGATTATGGGCGAAATGTTGGAGTATTCAAGGGTATTCAGTCTTGACGAATTCCGCAATACAATTGTATTGGGTGGTGTTGACTTAGCTGAAACCACTGATATGTGCAGTGCAAAGATCCTGTTGATGAAGCCTGATGATCAAACGAAATACATATATCAGATGTACTGGATTCCTGAAAGCAAGCTTAGAAAGAGTGATGACACAGAATCTGGTGCTAAGTATGAAGAATGGGCAAGAAATGGTTTAATCAGGATCACTGAAGGAAATGAAGTTGATGTATCAGCTGTAGCAGATTGGTTTTATGAACTTTATAAGGATTATGGAATCAGGCTGCTGAAGTGCGGATATGATCAACGGTTTGCAAAAGATTTTTTAAAGCGCATGGATGATTATGGTTTTGAATATGAGATGATCTACCAAAATAGATATGTGCTTTCATCACCTATGCGATTAGTAGAAGCTGATGTCAGAGATCAGGCAATCAATTTCAATGATAATGAAATTGATAAATGGTGTTTGATGAATACTTCTGTGCAGGTTTGGGACACAGGGCATATTATGCCAATTAAAATCAAGGGACAGAGTAACAGAAGAATTGATGGAACATTAAGTTTGATTATGTGCTATGAAATGTTACGCAGATACAAAACAGAAATGATAAATGCATTGAGGTGATGAACGTGGGCTGGCTAGATAGGCTGTTTCGGAAACAACCAAAAAATTATAAATGGGCACCAACATTGAATGGCTATCTTCCGCTATATTCACAGTTTGGCACCAATATTTATGCATCTGATGTTGTGCAGCAAGCACTGAAATGCATTGTGGATGAGATGAAAAAGTTAAGACCATTGCATATCAGATACAATGGCAATGATCCAGTTCCAGTGACAAAATCAACAGTGCAAGATGTGCTAAATTCACCAAATCAGCTGATGACTACAAGTGAATTCTTGGAAAAGACATTGTGGTTGCTGCTGATGAATTATAACGCCTTCATCATTCCGACATATTACACATGGGTTGATGAAAAGACTGGTGCAGAAAGAAGATACTATGATTCACTGTATCCAATCAATCCAACACAGGTTGACTTCATTGAAGATCAATCTGGAAGGCTGTTTGTAAAGTTCTGGTTTTGGAATGGAAGCACAACCACTATTCCATATGATGATGTCATTCATATCAAATACAACTACAGCATTAATGAATACATGGGTGGCAACATGCTTGGTCAGCCAGATCATGAAGCTTTGCTCGGTACAATTCAACTGAATGACACACTGCTGAAAGGTGTGGCTAAAGCAATGAATGCCAGCTATGCTGTCAATGGTATTGTGAAATACAATACATTGTTGGATGATGGCAGCACTGAAAAAGCTGTGAAAGAACTGGAAAAGCGTTTGCAGAACAGTGAAAGTGGATTACTTCCGCTGGATCTTAAAGCGGAATTCACACCATTTCCAAGGAACATGCAGATGGTGGATGAAGCTACACTGAAATTCATTGATGAAAAGATCCTGCGCAATTGGGGCATTCCACTAAGCATTTTGACTGGTGAATACAGCAAAGAAGATTATGAAGCTTTTTATCAGAGGACACTTGAACCACTGATAACAGCTATGTCACAGGCTTTCAGCAAGAAGTTGTTCACAAGCAGAGAAAGAGCATTCGGAAATGAAATCAAATTCTATCCTAAAGATTTGATCTTCATGACTACTACACAGAAGCTGGATCTGGTCAATTTGCTTGCACCTACTGGTGCTATTTACGAAAACGAAAAGCGCACCATGTTTGGACTTGTGCCACTGCCTGAACTTGAAAACAAAAGGTATATGTCACTGAACTGGGTATCTGCTGACATGGCAGATCAGTATCAGATGGGCAAAGTGGGTAATGTGCAAATGGATGTAGTTGATGAATCCAAGGATGAAAATCTTGATGAAACAGTGGCAGAAGAATAAAGGTAGGTGAACAGCTGTGAAAAATGATATGGAACAGAGATCTTACAGTTTTGAAATTCGTGCTGAACAGAATGAAAATAATGTTGGCGTGATCACTGGAAGACCAATTGTCTATAACAGTAAAACTGATCTTGGATATTTTGATGAAGTCATTGAACGTGGTGCATTGAATGGTGCCAATCTGAAAGATGTCAGATTCCTTGTAAATCACGATACCAGTAAGATTCCTCTGGCAAGATCCAGAAATAATAATGCCAACAGCACTATGCAGCTGATGCCTGATGATCAGGGATTGGCAATCAGGGTGAATCTGGATGTGAAGAACAATTCTGAAGCCAGAAATCTGTATTCAGCAATTGAACGTGGTGATGTCACTGGTATGTCATTCATGTTTGCTGTGGATGATGAAGAATGGACAGAACTTGAATCTGAACATCCTACAAGGCACATTAAAAAGATTTCAGATGTTGTTGAAGTGTCAGCAGTTACATTTCCTGCTTATGAAGACACTTCTATCAGCACTAGAAATAAAGAAGCATTGGAGAATGCAAAGTTAGCACTGGATAGTGTGAAGCGGTCACTGGATAGTGAATTGGAATTGGCAAAAGTCAAATTTGAATCATTACTAAAAGTGAGGTAAAAGAACATGAAAGAGTTTCTTAAAAAGCTGATTGAAAAGAGAAAGACAAGGATCCAGCAGATCAGATCTGCAATTGAAGCATCCAAGGATGTAAATGAAGTGCGGACACTTACAGCTGAAGCTGAACAGCTTCAGGATGAAGTACGTGATGCAGAAGCACAGATTGCTTCCATTGAAGCTGAAGAACAGCGTGCTGCACAGCAGACTGCTGAACTTGAACAGCGTGCTAATGTTCCTGCAAATGCTCGTCTTGTGAATGGTGGTGTGGTTGGATCCTTCACTGCACCTGCTGCAGCTGAACAGCGCACCAATGCAAATCCTCTTGAATCCATGGAATATAGACAGGCTTTCATGGCTTATGTTCAGAATGGTACTGCAATTCCTGCTGAACTGCGTGCTGGTATTGCCATCAGCACAACTGACAGTGGTGCTGCTATTCCGCTGACTATCATGAATGAGGTCATCAACACTGTTCGTAAGCGTTATGGCAATCTGTATAACAAGGTGCGTAAGCTGAATATTCAGGGTGGTGTTGAATTCCCCATTGGCGCACTGAAAGCCACTTTCAAGTGGATTAATGAAAGCACTGTTTCTCCTCGTCAGAAGGTTGATCCTCTTGCAAAAGTTCAGTTCAGCTATCATACTGCTGAAATTCGCATTGCACAGACTTTCCTTTCTAATATCCTGACAATGGATGCTTTTGAAGCAAAGCTGGCTGAAGTCATTGCCATTGCTTATCTGGAAGCTATGGATATGGGCATTGTGAATGGCACTGGTAAGGGTCAGATGCTTGGTATCCTGAATGATTCTAGGGTTACTAATTATGTTGAAATGACTGCTGCTGATATCAACAATTGGAAGGCATGGCGCAGCAAGTTCTTTGCAAAGCTTCCTCTTGGATATCGTGCTGGTGAATTTATTTTCCCTCTGTCCACTGTGGAAAGCTATCTGGAAACCATGTCCGATTCTAACAACAATCCTGTCTTCCGTCAGGCAACTGGGCTTGAAGTCAATGATGGTGATGCACGCAATCCTAATGGACGCTTCTTTGGTCGTGAAATCAGTCTTGTTGAACCTGAAGTGCTGCCTGATTTTGATACTGCCAGTGATGGTGATGTCATTGGTATCTTCTGGCAGCCTGAAGAATATGCCATCAATGAAAACTTTGGTTTTGCTATGCGCAGGTACTTTGATGAAGAAACCAATGAATGGGTGGATAAAGCACTGGTTGTGACTGATGGTAAAGTGCTGAATCCCACTGGTTATTGGTTGATCAAGAAGAAAGTAGTCTAATGGGGTGATGACATGGATAACACCATTGAAGCTTTGAAGAATCTGTATGTGGCACTTGGTGGGAATGCTGATGATGTTGAAAACATTGTCATCATTCCTGATATGATCAATGCAATTGCTGCACATGTTGCAAGTGGTGGTGCTGCTGAACTTCCTGCTGTCACTGCAGCTGATAATGGTAAGGTGCTGAAGGTTGCTGGTGGTGTGTGGGCAGTTGGAACTGATGCGACAACATAATAAAAAAGGTGGTAAGTGAAAATGATTAATACTGAACGCATTGTGCCTATTACAGCAGTTGATCTGCTGTCTATGTATGGTCTTATCCTTCTTCAGGATAGCAACAATTCTGCTATGACTGCAGTTCAGGCTGATGATGTTGAAGGTAATTTCAGTGTTGGTACTGGTGTTAAACTTGCAGCACAGCCTGTGAAATCTGCCAATTTTACTGGTTCAACTGGCACACTGTATTTTGTGGCTGATTATGCCTATGAAGGTTTCACCAAAAACGGTGCTGCCGTCACTATGGCTGGTGCAACAGTTGTGCCTGATGGAAGAACACTGTACAAGGCTGTGCTGTCTTCCAGCACTGTTACAATCACAAAGATTGGTTTCTGATGAAATGAGGATTGAGTAATGGCAGTCATTGATGATGTGAAAAATGCACTGGGTATCACTGGTGATTATCAAAATGCTACACTTCAATCTTACATTGATGAAGTGACAGCATTTCTTGTAGATGCTGGTGTTCCTGCATCAAACATCACCAGTGGTGTCATTGCAAGAGGTGTAGCAGATTTGTGGAACTATGGTGCAGGTGAAGGAACGTTGTCTTCATATTTCATGATGAGAGCATCACAGCTTGCACTAAAAGGAAGTGCTGCGAATGGCTAATTTTAAACCGTCAGCACCTTTCAATGTTGCCATGAAACTGCTTGTTCCAGTTACTACACAGTCTTATGGTGCAGGAAAGAAAACCTTTTCTGCACCAGAAGACAGTGAATTGTTTTATGGTTCATTCAGAACATTTGGTGGCAGTGAACGAATTGAAGACGGTGTATATACCATTGTGAATACTGGTGTGATCAATACATGGTATAGACCAGACATTACTGCTGATTGTCAGATCTACATCTGTGAAACTGGACAAACATATGACATTGTTTCAGATCCTGAAGACATCAATTTAAGACACCAATACTTGCAGTTCAAAGTACAGAAGATTGGTGGTAGATCCTAATGGCTAAAATGTCTATTATTTTTGATGGATTTAAAGATCTGGCAGCTGATATAGATAGAGCAGGTGGAGACTTAAAAACAGCTGTAGATGATGCTCTTGTTCAAACACAGGAATTGATACAGTCAAACTTAAATTCTGCAGCTGCTGTATATGCCAGTAAAGGTAGAAAAGGTTATGCCACTGGCAAGATGTATGGCACAATCATCAATGATCATGCTGTCAGCTGGTCTGGTGCAATTGCTACTGTAGATGTTGGATTCAGGATCAGTGATGATGGTGGATGGCATTCTATTTTTATCATGTATGGTACTGCCAAAATGAGTAAAGATATTGCAGTTTTTAATGCCATCAAAGGGACAGCAACAAAAAATGCTATAGCAAAATTGCAGGAAGAAGTCATGATGAATTATTTGAAGTTGGGTGGAAAATGATATGACGGATGTGAAGAATCTGCTGATTAGCACTTTGGATGAAGCATTTCATTATCCAATTTATCTTCAAGGATCTTTATCATTACATGAAGCATATCCTGATACTTTTTTCACCTTTTGGAATAATTCAGCTGATGATGCTTCATTTTATGATAATCATGAAACAGATGTTGTTTGGAATTTTGATTTAAATATTTATTCAAATGATCCTGATGTAGTCAACACTGTTCTGCTGCAAGCTAAAGCACTTTTGAAATCAGTTGGATTTATACCAGATGGATCTGGACATGATGTCATGTCTGATGAACCAACACACACTGGTAGAGGAATGAGTTTATTTTATATAGAGAAAGTGAGGTAATGAACATGGCTCAGTATGTAGATGAATTCAGAGGTACTGACCATCTGGTATATGCTGAAGTGCTGACAGATAACAATGAAAGTGGAGAAGGCTATACCACTGGTGATGTTGAAATTCTTGCACCAGTTGCAGAAATCAGCAAAACTGTAGAAACTGCATCTGATACAAAATACTATGATAATAAGCCAGCACTGACAATTAATGCTGAAGGTGCTGATACTATTACACTTACTGTTCCTGCACTTGATTTGAAAACGCTTGCAGCTATCACTGGCAAGAAATATGACACCACAACTGGTGCATTTATGGATGGTGAAAGGAATCCTAAGTATTTTGCACTCGGTTACAGACTGCGTTTGACAGATGGAACATATCGTTATGTTTGGCGGTATAAAGGCAGCTTTGGTATTCCTGATGAAACCAGCCAGACTGAAAATGCATCCACTGATTCTAACAACCAGCAGCTTACTTACACTGGCATCAGCACCATGCACAAGTTCACCAAGTCTGGATCCAGTGAAAAAGCACTTGTGGTGGATGAAAGAGATGGTCTTGCTGATCTGTCTACATTCTTTGATGAAGTCACCACTTGCGATACATTGACAGCAAAAACAGCTGCTGTTGTGACTCATTAATTGAAACATTGGCTGCTGATGGGACAGGATTTCTGCAGAATCTTTCTGGTGTTCCTCCTTCGCCAGATTACCATCAGCAACATTTTAAAAAGGAGATATAATAATGAAACTTAACATTTATAAAAATCAAAAAGAAATTGAAAAGACTTATGAAATTGATAACTATGACATTATGTATGGCACAGTTGAAGATGTGCTGTCAATGTTTGATGAAATAGATGATTTCAAGGATAACATGCAGATCTTTAAAGTGATTCAGATGAACAGACAGAAGCTGAATGATCTGCTGAAAGATATTTTCCCTGATCTGACTGATGATGAACTTCGTAGGATCAAGCTGAAGGAACTTGTACCTGTTTTCATTGGTCTGTTTACCTATGTACAGTCTTCCTTTGGTACTGAAAAAAACTGATGGATGGCAGCAGTGATGATGCTGCTGCCATTTCTTTATATGAAACATTCTTTGATCTGGAAGATAACCTGTGCCAAAGGTATCCAGCATTAACACCATTTGTTGTGCGAAAAGAAAAAGTTGGTGAAGTGATTCTTTTGGTGAACAGGATTAATAGAAAGAACTTGCGTGAAAAAGGGATCCAACATACTGACAAAGTGTGGAAAGATTCAAAGGGAAATTTACATATACGCAGAGAAGCTAAAAATGATAATTGGTTTTAATGAAAGATTGGTGATGAAACATGGCTGGTAATGAAAGCACGATGACATGGAAGGTTGATATAACGCAGCTGAAAGCAGCCATGCAAGAAGCTAAACGTGCAATCAATCAAGCCAATGCTGAATTTAAAACAGCCACAGCTGGCATGGATAGGTGGTCAAATAGTACCACTGGACTTGAAGCAAAGCTTGCACAGCTAAATAAGCTGTTACCTGCACAGAAAAGGCAGCTGGAAGTGCTTGAAGCACAATATGCTGATACTGTCAAAACAGTGGGTGAAAATTCTACTGCTGCAGCTGATCTTAAAATTAAAATTGAAGAGCAGAAAGCCAGTATTACTAAAACTGAAACCAGCATAAACAAGTACACTGATCAGCTTGCTAAAATGAAAGCAAAACAGGCTGAATCTGAAAGTGCAACAGGTAAACTGTCAAAGACTATTGCTGATCAGGAAAAGAAGCTTGCGAATCTGAAAAAAGCTTATGCAAATGCTGTTTTGCAGTATGGCGAAAATTCCAAAGAAGCAAAAGAACTGGCTAATCAGATCAGTGATCTGTCTGGTGAACTGGATGAAAACAAGAACAAGCTGAATGATGCTGAAAAAGCAGCTGATGCACTGGATAAAACACTTGCTGGTGCTGGCAAAAGCGCAAATAATTCAAGTGGCGGTTTTACTGTATTAAAAGGTGCTTTAGCAAATCTTGTTACACAGGGTATCAATCTTGTCATTAATGGCATGAAGAATCTTGTTGGCAGCGTGTCAGATGCTTGGAAAGAATTTGATGAAGGTGCTGACATCATCATTACTAAAACTGGTGCAACTGGTGAAGCTGCAGAGGGTCTACAAACTGCATATAAAAATGTGTCAAAGCAGGTTGTGGGAAGCTTCAGTGAAATGGGTACAGCAGTTGGTGAGGTCAACACCAGATTTGGATCAACTGGAACAGAACTTGAAGATCTGTCTGTGAAGTTTCTGAAGTTTGCAAAGCTGAATGGCACTGATGTTAATTCATCCATTGATTCTGTTCAGGCAGCAATGGCTGCATGGGGACTGGAAGCCAAAGATGCTGGATTGATGCTTGATGTTCTGAATAAAGCTGGACAAGATACTGGTGTATCAGTTGATTCACTGGCTGATTCACTGAAAACAAATGCACCTGCACTTCAGGAAATGGGATTCAGCGCATCAGATGCAGCATTCTTTCTTGCCAATCTGGATAAAAATGGTGTAGATGCATCTGCTACAATGACTGGTCTTAAAAAGGCATTGTCTGCAGCAGCCAAACAGGGTAAGCCCATGGAAAAAGCCATGGCAGACATGGAAAAAAAGATCAAAGGTGCTAAAAATGAAACACAGGCTATACGCTATGCAATAAAACTGTTTGGTGATAAGGCAGGTCCAGCTATTGCAAAGGCAGTTCGTGAAGGTAAGCTATCTTTTGAAGATCTTGGTACAACATTGCAAGATTTTGAAGGCAATGTTGAAAGCACTTTTGATAACACACTGGATGCACCAGATAGATTTGCATTGGCTATTCAGGGCATTAAAGCTGATATGGCAGATATGGCTGGTAGTCTGATGGAGAAGTATGCACCACAAATTGAAGCAGCCATTGATGGTATGTCAACTGTAGCTGATGGATTTTTCAAAGCAGTTGATGCTGGTGTGAGTTTTTTTCTTGAACATGGGGATGCAATCATTGCTGTTTTAGCTGGTATTGCAGCTGGTGTGGCTACTTATGTTGGATATACAACTGCATTGACGATCATGAAAAATGGGTGGTTGGCACTTGAATCTGTGCAGAAACTTGTTGCAGTAGGACAAGCAGCTTTGAATGCTGTGATGTCAGCTAATCCAATTGGATTGATTATTGCTCTTATTGCAGGTCTTGTTGTAGCATTCGTTGTTCTTTGGAATAAGTCAGAAGGGTTTAGAAATTTCTGGATAAATCTTTGGGACAAGGTGAAAGAAGCTGTATCAGTAGCAAAAGAAAAGATTTCTGAATGGATTGAAGCTTTAAAAACTAAAATTGAAGGATTCAAGACCAAAGCTGAAGAAATCAAAAATGGCATTATTACTGCATGGGAAACAATAAAAACTAAAACAGAAGAACTGAAAACCAAAGTCACTGAATTTTTTGAAGGAATTAAGACTGGCATTTCTGATAAAATCACAGCTGCAAAGAACAAAGTTTTGGAAGCAGTCAATAAAATAAAAGATTTGCTTAGTTTTTCAGGATTGAAAAAGACTGTAGAAACTTTGTTTAACAGCATTAGAGATAAGATTACAGCACCAATTGATAGAGCAAAGGAACTGGTGACAAGTGCAATTGATGCAATCAAAAGTATTTTCCCTATTGATATAGGTAAGATCTTTGCTGATATCAAACTGCCACATTTTAAAATTGATGGTGGTGAAGCACCTTGGGGAATTGGTGGCAGAGGTAAACCACCAAACTTTGGCATTGAATGGTATGCCAAAGGTGGTGTTTTTGACAGAGGTGCTACACTTGCTGGTATTGGTGAAAATGGTGCAGAAGCTGTTGTGCCACTTGAAAATAATACACAATGGATCAATAAGGTTGCAAGGGAACTTGTCAAACAAATCAATGCTATAAATGGTGCAGTGGGTATAAAGGTAAATAACATGAATGCAGGTGGATCTACTGGTGAAACTGTTAAAACACAAAATGTCACATTCAATCAGTATAACAATTCACCAAAGGCACTTGATCGATTGAGTATTTACAGACAAACAAATAGCTTGCTGTTTTCTGCGAAAGTGAGGTTGAACAATGTTTGAACTGATTCTTGAAAATGCAAATGGTGATCAGCTTACATTTTCGCAGAATTCACCATTTACTATCAGTGATATTCAAGGATTGAATCCACCTGAAGCAACTATTAATACCAGCCAGCTTGCATTGATTGATGGTGCAAAATTCAATTCATCCAAGCTGGAAATGAGACAGATTGAAGTGGCATTTGCCATTGAATATCAGGCAGCAAAGAACAGAATTGAAGTATACAAGGTGCTGAAATCAAAGCAGTATGTGAAGCTGTATTACAATGGAGATTACAGAAAAGTTTTCATTGAAGGTTACATATCCAGCATTAATATCTCTTACTTTGAGATGAAGCAGATTGTTACATGCAGCATACTTTGTCCATCACCATATTTCAAAGAAGCTGAACAGATTGTAAGTGAACTGCTGAATATCATTAACATGTTTCATTTTCCGTTTTCATCCACTGAAGAACCACAAATTGTTTTCGGATATATCAGCAATAACATTGGAATAACCGTTGAAAATGATGGTGATGTGGAATGTGGCATGATCATAAATCTATATGCCAGAGAAGCAGTCACCAATCCAAAAATTTTCAATTATGTCACACAAGAATACATTGGTTTAAATTTCAGTATGCAGAAAGCAGATCAGATCACCATTGATACCAGACAAGGTGAAAAAACTGTAACATTACTGCGTGGTGGCGTGAAGTCGAACATCTTTAATTCTGTGATTCAGGGATCTACTTGGTTACAGCTTTCTGCAGATGGTGGTACATTTGTGTATGAAGTGCAATCAGGATCTGAAGCTAATCTGGCAGTATCATTCAGTCACTTCAATCTATATGAAGGTGTGTGATCAATTTGAAAGAGATACTACCAGTGATTATGTCAAACCAATTTGAAAGATTGGCTGTAATTGATGATTACATTTCTTTCATCTGGACATCCAGATATTATGCAGTTGGTGATTTTGAACTGTGTTTGGATGTAAATAATGATAACATTAACCTGATCAAAAAAGATTATTTTGTAGTGCGTGACGATGATGAAAATGTTGGGATCATTGAAGAAATCAAGATTGAAAGAAATGATGATGGACAAGAAATATTGATTGTGTCTGGAAGATTCCTTGCTGGGATCCTTGAAAGACGGATCATTGCTACACAAACTACAGTGACAGGAAAAGTCAGTGCATGTATCACCAAGCTGATTCAGGATAATGTGACAGCACCAGCAATCAGTGCCAGAAAGATTAATAATTTTATCATTGGCAGTTTTACTGTGAACACTACAATGGAAGCACAGTACACTGGAAAAAATCTGCTTGAAACCATTTCTAACATTTGTGAAACATACAGTCTTGGATTCAAGATAATACTGAATAGCAACAATCAATTTGTCTTCCAACTGTATCAAGGTGTTGATAGAACATATGATCAGAATGTCAATCCATGGGTAATCTTCAGTGATCAGTATGACAATCTGTTGTCTTCTGAATATGAAGAGAACTATAGAACATTGTCCACTGCTGCACTGGTAGCTGGTGAAGGTGAAGGATTAGATAGAAAAACGGTTTGGGTATCGGATGGATCCACTGGAATAGACAGAAGAGAAGTTTACGTTGATCAGAGAAATGTACGCAGCAATGATGGTGATATCAGTGCCAGTGAATATACCAAGCTGTTGCAGGAAGCTGGAAAAGAAGCATTGACAAAGTACACAACAGCTTTTACTGGCACAGTATATTTTGACAATGTGGTTTATAAGCAGGATATCAATTTGGGTGATCTCTGTGTGATTGAAAATTCAAAGTGGGGAATTTATCTGAACAGCAGATTGGTGGAAGTTATTGAATCTGTATCAGAAACAGGTGAATATTCCATAGTACCTACATTTGGTGTTTGAAAGGTGGTATAGTATGGCAATCAGAAGTTATTTCTTCAATGCGGTTTATGATAGTGATTCAGAAACTTATGACAGAACATACAGTGCTGAAGATGTTACTGCATACCTTGATCTGCTGGTTGGCAATGGTGTTTTTCCTAATCCATCAACACAGCTGCAAGTGCGTGTGTCAAGTGGCATGGATGTGATTGTTGGTGCTGGATCTGGATGGATTAATGGTCATAAACTGGTGAATACAGCTGATATGATTCTAAGTGTAGATTCCAGTGATGTACTGCTGAACAGAATTGACAGAGTGATCTTTTATGTTGATTTTAACAGCAGAAACATGGGCATTGAAGTGAAGAAAGGGACTGTATCACAGAATCCTGTTGCACCTGCTCTACAAAGGGATTCCAACAGATATGAAATGTGTTTGGCACAGATTGATGTAGGTAAACAGATCACTGAAATCACTGCTTCCATGATCACTGATACCAGAGGGAACAGTGATCTGTGTGGATATGTTCAAGGATTGATTCAGCAGGTTGGCACTACTACACTTTTTGAGCAATGGCAAGCTGCTTTTGATGAATGGTTTGAAGCAGCAAAATCACAGTTCCAAGCAGGAAAATCTTTCAGAAAGCTTGAAGGCGTGTATGTTACACAAGAAGCCAATGAATCAAGATTCAATGTAAAAACTTATGTTCCGCATTATTCATTTGCGTATGACATTCTGGAAGTGTACATCAGTGGTATTCACCTGAATGGCAATGAATACACCATCAGCAACAATTACATAACACTTGAAACACCAATTGAAGAACCTGATACTGTTGTTACCTTCGTTGTATATCAGTTCATTGATAATGAGGAATAAAAATAAATACCAACATGGACACTTCGCTAAAGCGAATAGTACATGTTGGTATTCAAATCATGATTTTATAAAGCGTATCTAATCAGGTACGCTTTTTCTATACAAAATTCCAGTGAATAGTGATGTCATCACCATCAATTTCAATACGGTTGATCAGCTGTTCAATGATGGATCTTCTATCATGCAGATCACCATTATTCAGTGCTTCTTCAAAAGATTCAACCAGCTGCAGCACCTGATCTTCAGTCATGGTCTTGCTTTCTTCTCTTAATCTTTCCACTTCTCTTTGCAGTTTATTTTTCTGTTCTCTAAGTGGTGTTGTTTTTTCATCCAGTTCATCCATGTCATATTTACCAATACCATAAAGATCCATGAATCTTGATAGCTGGCTGTTGATGCTTTTGATCTTCTCTTCAATAGCATGGATCTGTTGCACTTCATCTGTTCTGGCAGCTTCTTTTTTAATGGACTGCATATATTCAGGATCAATAGCAAGCTTTTTAATTTCATTGAAGATTATATTATCCAGTTCATCTTTTCTGTAATTTCTATTCATACAGTTGGGATCTTTGATCATGGCTTTGGCTTTCTTGTGTCTGGAATAGCAGCCATAGTTGTAATGGAAACCATATTGCTTTGATCCTGTTCTGTATTTGCTGTATCTTGCACCACATCTGGCACAATAAATTATACCACCAAGATCAGTAGATGTTGCAGCAGTACCTACTTTCAAACCAGATTCATCAAACCTTCTTTTCTTCTCAATGATTATTTCCTGTGCTTTATTGTATGTTTCTTCACTGATGATTGGATCATGTAAACCTTTGATCCATTCGTCATTGTGTTTTTGATAACCACAATATGTTTTTCTTCTTAAAAGATTTCTTATATTTCTGTGATCTGCTTTACCACTTTTAAAAGTTTGTCCTTTTTCCATCATTGTTTCTGAAATTTGATAAATGCTTTTTCCTTCCACAAATGCATCAAAGATGTATTTTACAATCATGCTTTCATATTCATTGACAACAAGTTTTTCAAGTGCAGGTTCATAATCATATCCAAATGGAACTTGTGCACCACCTCGCCATTTTCCTTCACGTATTCTGGCTTGAATTCCCATTGACATTCTTTCCTTGATTACTTCTCTTTCCAGCTGTGCAAAAGCTGCCAGTATGCCTAAAAACAATCTTCCTTGTGGTGTGGATGTATCCAGCTTTTCAGACATGCTTTCAAAATCAGTGCCATGTGGAATGAATTCATTTTCAATCAAAGTCAGTGTATCCTTCTGTGATCTGGAAAGCCTGTCAAGCTTGTACACAAGTACCTTATCTATTTTGCCATCACGAACATCAGACAGCAGATCCTGCAGTGCTGGTCTGTTTGTATCTGCACCTGAATGTCCAGCATCTGTGTACACTTGAACAATCAACCAATCATGTGCTTCAGCAAATTTTTTCAGTCTGTCAGTTTGTTCACCAATTGAATATCCTTCTTTAGCTTGTTCTTGTGTGGATACTCTTACATAAATTGCAACACGTATATTTTTCTTAATGTAATCAGTCATTTTACTTCATCCTTTGTTTTTAGTCTTTTCCTTCTTTGTAATTCCAATGCCATGTCCATCATCAGCACAATATCATTGATTTCATCTTCTGATGCTGGCTGATTATCGAATGTCAAATAGTTACCATTTAATAATTCCTGCTTTGCATTTCCAATGATGTCTTCAATTCTCTTTGGTTGCGGAATAATTCTTGTGATTGGCACAATCCTGCCTTCAGCCAGATCATCTGTACTGATGCCTAATGCCTGACAGATTTTAATGATGGTCAGCACATTTGCATTGTTGACACCTCTTCTTAAAATGTTAGCAAATGTGGAATTTGGAATGTCAATTTTATCTGTGAAATCTTTCATTGTTCCGTATTTATCAATGATCAATTGCTTCAGCCTGTCTTCCACACACATGTTTGCACTTCCTTTCCGTGGTAATGTGTTTTTATTCTAAATGATAGCTTTTCAATTTTCAATAGTTTGTTTTGATTTTTGAAAAGACAATTTTAACCAGATCACGCTTAATTATTGGTATCATCGACTTTTCACGTATAATAACATAATTTTCAAAAATAAAAAATTAGTTGACATTTTTCAAAACTGGAATTATTATACACTTAGTTTTCAAATTTGAAAACGCAATCATTATTTTTCAAAATTGAAAGGAGAAAAGCTATGTTCCCTAATTTACGTGCCGAAATCGCAAGACTTGGTCTGACATATGCTGAAGTAGCAAAAGGCATTGGCAGATCTGAAAGCCAGTTTTCACTGAAGATGAGTGGTAAAACTGGCTGGACATTGGCAGATGCAGTGGCAGTGAAGAAGTTTCTGAACACCAAACTGTCTATTGATGTTCTGTTTGAATGTGACGGTGTGTTGCAGTGATCTATCATGTTTTGAAGGATGGCACAGTAGTACCAGATATCAAAGGACATGTGATCAAAGCAGATCAGTTTGAACTGCTGTATCAGGTGATCAGCAACATTAAAGAAAGAAGTGATCAGAAGAAAAATGAAACTGTATGAACACCAACAGCAAGGACTGGAAGCTGTAAAGGATCTTGACCATGTTGCTTTTTATTGGGATATGGGTTTAGGTAAAACCTTTGCAGGATCTGAAAAGATGGTACAGCTTGGTGCAAAGGTGAATCTGGTGGTGTGTCAGAAGTCAAAGGTTGATGATTGGATTGATCATTTGACAGAATACCATGAAAGCCATTTTAAAATGATTTATGATTGCACATTGTGGAACAAAAAAGATTGGGCTGCTTTTTCAAAGGATCCGAATGAACAATGTGTGATGGTGATCAACTATGATCTGATCTGGCGTAGACCAGAACTGTTGCAGCTGAAGGATTTTACATTGCTTCTGGATGAATCATCACTGATCCAGACTGAAACAGCTAAAAGATCCAAATTCATTCTGAAGATGCAACCAAAGAATGTGATTTTGCTGTCAGGTACACCAACTGGTGGAAAGTATGAAAAGCTTTGGTCACAGATGCACCTGTTAGGGTGGAACATCAGTAAAGATCTGTACTGGAAGCAGTTTGTGACAGTTGAATATCTTGACACCATGGATGGTAGATCCATTCCGATTGTCACAGGGTATAAAAATGTTGACAGACTGAAGCGAAAAATGCAGCAGTATGGATGCCAGTTTTTAAAGACAGATGAAGTGTTTGATCTTCCTGACCAGATCTTCCAGAAAATCAAAATTGAATCATCAAAAGAATACAAGACATTTAGAAAAGACAGGGTTGTCACTTTTGAAGATCCTTACACAGTGGAGAATGGATATACATTGGTTGGTGACACAACACTTAAAAAGATGCTATATGAGCGTATGCTGTGCGGTCAATACAATGAAGCAAAAATGAAAGCGTTTGCTGATCTGGTTGAAAGCACTGATGACAGACTGATTGTGTTCTACAACTTCACAGAAGAACTGCTAAGAATGGCAAGCTACTGTGAAAGCTTTGGAAGATGTTATTCTGTTGTGAATGGTAGTGAAAAGGATCTTTCATATTACGAAAGCAAAAATGATTCCATCACCTTTGTACAGTATCAAGCTGGTGCAATGGGTTTGAATTTGCAGAAAGCTTGCAGGATGGTGTTTTTCACACTTCCACTTTCATCTGAACTGTATGAACAGGCAAAGAAACGGATTCACAGAATTGGACAGACCAATCATTGCTTTTATTACCAGCTGATCTGCAAAGGATCTATTGAAGAAAAGATTCTTGCTACTCTGGAAATGCGAAAAGACTACACTGAAAAACTTTTTGAAAAGGATGAAAATGAATGATCACGTATGATGAAACAGATAGCTGGATCCATCGTCATCTGTATGTATTTGATGGTATTTTGTGGGCAGTGCTTGTTATGGGTGTCACATTGGGTGTGCTGTTGAGATAAAAAACTTGAAAAGGATGTGCCATTTTGACACAACTTGAAATCTGGTATGCGATTGCAAATAGTGCATTGAATTTTATATTCATCAGCATTATCAGCAGCAGAGATCAGAAGCAAACAGTGACTGACATGAAGACGGATCTTAGAACTACTAAAGAAGATCTGATGGCAGAACTGAAAGATTCAAGAAAAAACATCATTGAAATGTTGGAGAAGGAAAATGAAGCAAAGTGAAAAGCAGTTTGAAAAGCAAGTAAAAGCTTTCTTGGCTGAACAGGGATGTTGGATCCTGAAGACATGGTCAAATGGTATCCAGCGTGAAGGTGTTCCAGATCTGCTTGTAAGCTGCAATGGTTACTTCCTTGGTATTGAGTTGAAAGCTGAATCAGGGACACCAAGCAAGCTGCAGCTGTGGAACATTGACCAGATCAGAAAATCAGGTGGTATAGGTATTGTGCTGTATCCAGATAAATTTGACTGGCTGAAAGATATGGTCATTGATCTGAAACATGATTTTCCTGATTGGTGGATGATGCATCAATACATTTTTGATAAGAGGTGACAAGATGAATCTTTATGAACTGACAGCAAACTTTCTGCAGCTGCAGAACATGCTTGAAGATCCTGAAATGGATTCTGAAGCAATTATCAATACCATGGAATCAATTGATGGTGAAATTGAATACAAAGCTGATGGATATGCCAAATTGATCAAAAACATGGAAGCCAGCATTGATGCTATTGACAAAGAACGTGAACGCTTGGCAACAAAGAAGAATCTGCTTGAATCTGGTGTTAAAAGGCTGAAGGATAATCTTCAAGCATCCATGACTGCCATTGGAAAAACCAAGTTTAAAACAGATCTTTTCAGCTTCAATATTCAGAAGAATGGTGGTGCAGAACCTGTGATTGTGGATGTGCCAACTGAAGATCTTCCAGATGAATGTGTGATCATCAGTGAAAAGCCAGATCTGAAAGCACTGGCTGCACTGCTGAAGGATCCTGAAAACAAGGAACACTATTCCAAATTTGCACACTTTGGTGAACGTGGTGAAAGCTTGCGTATAAAGTGAGGTAAAATCAAATATGAAACATTTTGGTTATATAAATACAAAAAGCAAAGACGGCACAATGTCTTGCAGAATCCTTGATGTGGAACTGGCAAAGCGTGTGAAAGAGCATTGCAAGCTTACTAACAAAGTTCCATCACGATTTGTAGAAGACTGTGTCAGGAAATGTCTTGATAATGCTTATGAGGAATACCTGTTGACTTTGAGTAAAGAAGATCTGATCAAAATGATCACTGGAAAGGAAGGTTAAAAACATGGCACAGAAAATTTTGATTTTGGGTGATTCTGGAACTGGTAAATCTGCAAGTATGCGAAACTTCAAGCCTGAAGAAGTGCTGGTGATCAATGCAGCTGGCAAGCCACTGCCATTCAAGAATCACTTTGAAACAGTAACACCTTCTTATCAGACATTGACCAAGGATGTTCTGAAAGCAATGGACAGTACCAGCAAAAAAGTGATTGTCATTGATGATGCACAATACATCATGTCATTCCAGTACATGAGAAGGATCAAAGAAAACGGATGGGATAAGTGGAATGATATTCAGGGTGATTTCTTTAACATCATCAAGCACTGTGAAGATCTTCCTGAAGATGTGATTGTATACTTCCTTTCTCACATTCAGAGAGATGATGAAGGAAGAGAAAAGATCAAGACCATGGGCAAGATGCTTGATGAAAAGATCACCATTGAAGGACTGTTCACCACTGTTCTGAAGACCAGTGTGAAAGATGGTCAGTATATGTTCCTGACACAGAATAGTGGTATGGACACAGTGAAGTCACCTATTGGTATGTTTGATACATATGCCATTGATAATGATCTGAAGTATGTGGACACCAAGATCAGAAATTATTATGAAATTGGTGATTATGTGCCTGATGAGGTTGTGAAGGAACTGGATCAGGAAGTGGCAAAGCCTGAAGTGACCAAAGAAGATGCTAGTGCCAAAAGGCACAGAAGAAGATCTGCTGCACCTTCAGTTGATACAGCTGACACAGCTGATTCTGATAAATCCACTGGCACAAATCCTGATACTGCAGCAACTGAAACTGTCACCAATCAGTCAGATCCTGAACCAAAACAGAGAAGAAGGAAAGAAAGAAATGTCGAAGCACAAGAAGAAAAGCCTGAAGACACACCTGCTGAAGAAAAGAAAGAAGAAGCTGCAGATGAAAATGCAGCTGCAGCACCAAGAAAACACAGAAGGAAGCAGCACACAGCAGAACAGCCAGTCAATGATGAAGAATTGCCTTTCTAACAAATCAGGGTGTGAACACAATGTATAAAGAGTATCTGGAACAGAAAATTCCATTCATTCACTATGAATATACAAATTACTCTGGGAATTTGCGTGGACAAGGTTGTTTTCGTCTGGATACAGTGACAAATACAAAATTTCTGGATGATGCAACTGGATCATTCGTCAATTCAACAATGACATTCAACAAGGTACAGCTGAAGAAGCTGTTGAAAAGTTTTAAGCATAAAGCGGTAAAAATCACTGCATATCTTCCAGAAACCTTTGAAAAACGTGAAGAATTTAAAGCAATCTTGGAACGGTATGATGTACTATTTATTTAAGAAAGTGAGGACAAATGAAGATGGACTTTAAAAAGTGGAATGAACAGTTTGGTGGAGAAGAAGCAAAGAAAGCATTGAAAGATGCACAGGAAAAGCAGAAGGAATTCAGTGAAATCCCTGATGGTACATATGTTTGCACATTGGAAAAACTGGAACTGGCTGAAAGTAAGCAGGGAAAGCCAATGGTCAAAGGTATGTTCCGTATTGTGGAAGGAAGTCACAAGAAGCAGTGCATTTTCTACAATCAGGTATTCACAAGAGGATTTCCGCAGCACAAAGCACTTGAATTCCTTCGTGATCTGAATGTGTTTGAAGCAGATGAAGTTGATTTCAATGGAGATTTTGAAGATTTTAATGATTTGCTTCTTGATATGGCAGAAGCAGCTGAAGGTATGACATTTGAAATTGAGAAATCCAAAGATGGTGAATACACCAGAATTGAAGTTGCCTAATCATTAAAAGACATAACATGCATCTTTTCCACAAAGATGCATGTTATGTCTGTGAAAGGATGATGAATGTGGACAACATTATTGTGTGCAAAAGATGTCACCTTGATCAAAACAAAGTTGTTGATAGCAGGAAAATAAAAGGTCTTATTTTACGCAGAAGACAATGTGTGAATTGTGGTTTCAAGTGGAATACAGTTGAAATTAACAGCTGGTATCTGCAGCAGCTGGAAGATTCCAAAGGTGATCACTCATGCTGAATTTCAATGATTTTGAGGTATTTTCACATGATTGGATGGTAGTCATTATCAATCCATTTGAAGAATCAGAAACTGTGATTGTAAATGATCGTGACAAGCTGAAACAGTATTATGATTCACACAAAGATCAGATCTGGATTGGATACAACAGCAGGAATTATGATCAGTACATTTTGAAAGCAATCCTGCTTGGTTTTGATCCTAAAGAAGTCAGTGATTATATCATTGTTGAAGGTAGAAAAGGCTGGGAATACAGCAGCACATTCAACCAAATCCAACTGTACAACTATGACTGCATGAACAAATTTTTCAGCCTGAAGCAGCTGGAAGGTTTCATGGGCAATAACATCAAAGAAACATCAGTACCATTTGACATTGACAGGAAACTGACAGCACAGGAAATCGCAGATACCATCAAATATTGCAAGCATGATGTCCAGCAAACAATGGAAGTATTTCTTCAGACCAAAAATGAATTTGATGCACAATTTAGTTTGTTACAAGCATTTGATCTTCCTATGAAATATATTGGAAAGACACAAGCACAGCTTGCTGCAATCATTCTTGGTGCATCAAAGCAGGATCTGTTTGATGATTGGGATATCAGATTACCTGACACATTGCAGCTGAAAAAATATCAGTTTGTTGCTGACTGGTTTATGAACAAAGAAAACCATGATGATTCAAAAGCACTGAAATGTCAGATTGCTGGTGTTGATCATGTAGTGGCTTGGGGTGGTTTACATGGTGCAATCAATAAATTCAGCTACACTTGCAAGCCAGATGAAATGTTGATCATGGCTGATGTTGACCAGCTTTATCCAACATTGATGATCAGATACAAGCTTCTGTCAAGGGCTGTCAATGATTATGAAAAGTTTAAACACATCTTGTCAGAATCATTGCGATTAAAGGCACTTAAAAAGAAGAAGGAACGTGAACCATACAAAAGAATTTGCAATATCACCTATGGATCAGAAGGTGATCCTAACAATGCAATGTATGATCCACTTCACAGAAAGCTGGTATGCATCTTTGGTCAGGTTCTGATGGTGGATCTGATAGAAAAGATAGAACCATACATCAAACTGATCCAAAGCAATACTGATGGTATTCTTCTACTGATCAAAAGTAATGATTTTGACAGGCTTGATGATGATGTTTATGCATGGGAACAACGAACTGGATTGCACATGTCGTTTGACATCTTCAAGACCATCATTCAGAAAGATGTAAACAATTACATTGCCATTGATTTAAATGGTGAAATGAAAAGCAAAGGTGCTTATGTTAAGAATCTAAGTAATCTTGATAATGATCTGCCAATTGTAAACACAGCACTGGTTGACTATATGGTTAAAGGTGTTCCAGTTGAAAAAACAATCAATGGCTGCAAGCATCTGAAAGAATTCCAGAAGATTGTGAAGGTGTCCAGCAAATACATTTGTGGCTGGCACAATGGACAAAAGCTGCAGGATAAAACATTCAGAGTGTTTGCCAGCAAAGATCTGGATGATACTTTCATTGGAAAGGTAAAGCTGAAGAATGGTGTGGAAGTGGTTGAAAAGTTTGCCAATACACCAGATCACTGCTTTATTCAGAACGATGAAGTGAATCTCGATGATATTCCTGCAAATCTGGATAAGCAGTATTACATTGGTATTGCTAAAAAGAGACTTCAATCATTTGGTGTTGGGTGATAATTATGTATCAACTATTCAAAGGATATGTGCCAACAAAAGACAAAAAATGCACCATGACATTTAAAGGCAAGTCATCTGAAGAGTTGCTGAATCTGCGTGATGCATCAACACTGAATGAATTTGCAGGAATTCTGAATGATGACACCATTCTGATTGATGTTGATGATTTTGATCAGTCTGAAATCCTGATGCAGATTGTAGAAGATAAACAGCTGGCTTGCAGAGTTTACAAAACAACAAGAGGAAAGCATTTTCTTTTTAAAAATGGTGGCAGATGTGAAAAGAATTGGATCAAGCAAACACTTGCATGTGGTTTGCAGTCAGATGGCAAGCTTGGATCCAGAACATCATACAGTGTTCTGAAGTTTGATGGCAAAGAAAGAGAAATCATATATGACATCTTTGCTGATGAAGATTATGATCCTGTTCCAAAATGGCTGCTTCCATGCAGATCTAAAACTGATTTTCTCACAATGGATGAAGGTGATGGAAGAAACCAAGCATTATTCAATTATATTTTGCGTTTACAATCAAATGGATTCAGTAAAGATGAAGTGCGTGAATGCATTACCATCATTAACAAATATGTGCTGAAAAAACCACTGGAAGAAAAAGAACTGGATACAATTCTTCGTGATGATGCTTTCAAAATGCCATCTTTCTATGATGGAAAAACATTTCTGCATGATAAGTTCGCACTGTACCTGATTAGTGAATACAACATCATCAAAATTGGTGGTGTGTTGCACTACTTCAAAGATGGTGTTTATGTTCCAGCCAATATTGAAGGACTGATGATCAAGCACATTCAGAACTTAAAGCAGCAGCAAAGAAAAGAAGTTATGGCATTTATGATGGCATACATCACCAGCAATGCACCTGTCAGCAGTGCCAATTTCATTGCTTTCAAGAATGGTATCTATGATCTTGCAGCTGATACACTTGAACCTTTTACAAAAGACAAGATCATGACCAATCTGATTCACTGGAATTACAATCCAGATGCATACAGTGAACTGGCTGATGATGTTCTGAACAAGCTTTCCTGCAATGACAAGAAGATCAGATCATTACTGGAAGAAGTCATTGGATACACATTTTACAGAAGGAATGAACTAAGAAAAGCCTTTATGCTGAAAGGCAAAAGGCATAATGGCAAAAGTACATTTCTTGATATGCTGGCACAGCTGCTTGGTGAAGATAACATCAGTGCTTTGGATCTGGGTGATCTCTCGCATGAATATAAATCAGCTGGTCTTTTCGGAAAGCTGGCTAATCTGGGTGATGACATTGAAGATGAATTTATTCCATCTGCAGGTACATTCAAAAAGATTGTGTCTGGTGATCGGATCAATGCCAATGTGAAATTTGCAGCACCAATTGAATTCAATCCATACTGCAAGCTGATCTTCAGTGGTAACACCATTCCAAGGTTAGGAAGAGGAAGAGACAGTGATGCAATCATTGACAGATTGATCATTGTACCATTCAATGCAAGCTTCAATAAAGGCACAGAAGGTTTCACACCATTTATCAAGTATCAGTTAAGATCTGAAGAATGCATGGAATACTTGGTGAAAATCGGCATTGAAGGTTTGAAGCGTGTTTTGGCTAATAATGCATTCACCACTACTGACAGCATGGATGAAGCTTTAAGTGAATACGCTGAAGCACTGAATCCAATCAGCACTTTCTTTGATGAATATGGTGATAAGCTGATGAATGAACCAACAAAGAAATGTTACAGATTGTATGATAGCTTCTGCTATGAAAATGCCATGAAACCAGTAAGCCACATTGAATTCAGCAAGGCAGTGAAAGAACACTATAACTGCGAAATCAAAACACTGCGTTATGAAGGTAAACCAATGAAGCTATTTGTTAAGAAAGGTGAAGAAAGTGACAGCAAATGAGATCATGCGACACATTGACAACAGGATACATGAACTTGGCTTGACTTACACAGCACTCTCAACACAATGTATTGTGTCAAAGGATGAACTTTATTTTTGGAAATGTGGACTGCACCTTAGACAACTTAAAACAGTAATTAGGCTTGCTGATGCATTAGGTCTTGAATTGGTTGTGTGTAAAAAGAATGGAGTGAAGCAGGATGAAGCGTAACAAAACACTTTCAGAAACACTGGATACAAAACAGTGGCTTGGTGTAGCTGATGCACACATTGCTATGCCTGAAACTAGCTTCTGGTGTGCTATACGTTGGAGATTGTGCAAGATTTTCAAGAGGTGAAGCAGGATGGAAGAGCAGATTCTCGCTAAACTGGATCGGATTCTGGCAGTGGCGGAAACGATTAATACATTCATCATGGTAATACGGATAAGTTCCATACTCATCTTTGTAATTGTTAGCATTATCCTGTTGACATGGAGAAATGAGTGAGGTGATGTAGATGATTATAACTAAAGAGGATTTGCAAAAGATGATCAATATGGCTGCTGATCAGGCAGCTATGAAGACATTGCACAAGCTGAAAGAAGCTGGCAGAATCACTTATGTGTTCAGCAACAGCTTCAAAAAGACAGAAGAACTATTATATCTTTATCCTAAACTTCCAGAAGATCATCCTGAAAGGCTGCGTATTGATAAAGCATTGCAGAAGATTAAAGATGATGAATACAAAGATGTAATTGCTTCAAGATACTTTGATGGCATGACCATCACTGAAATCAGTGAAATCTATGACTGCAAATATCAAAATATCAGCAAGAAAAGAAACAAGCTGGTCAGGATCCTTGCTAGTGAACTTTTTCCTGAAGATGTACTGAAAGAGATATTGGAGAAATGACAGATGATAAAAGTTGAAAATATTGATGTGTGGGGATTTGATCATGCTATTAGAGGTATGCGGAATCCTTTAAATAGCTGGGATAAATCAGATTCATATGATATGGATTTTTCGGAAGATTCCAATGTGACTTTCTTTGTTGGTGAAAATGATATGAAGCTGATGAAAAAATTATGTGCAGCTGGATCTGAACATAGAAAGTATTTAAGACAGATCATGGTCAGCATGGACATCACAGCACCTTTGTATTGGTGGAAAGAGTTTGATACATACAAGGTTGGAACAACTGCAAACAGCTGCAGCACCATGCACAAGATTGCTGATAAGCAGTTCACCTTTGATGATTTCAGCATTGAACATTTGGTCATGGATGATCTGAAAACGGAACTGACAGACAAATCTAACAAGCCCACTAATATAATTGTCACACCTTATGGATTGATGAACATTATCATTGGATGCTTGAATAACTACAGAATGATGTACCTTAAAACCAAAAACAAGCTGTTTTGGTGGCAAATGATTCAGCTGCTGCCTACCAGCTACAATCAGAAGCGAACTGTCACAATGAATTATGAAAATGTATGGTCTATGATTGATCAGCGTAAGAACCACAAATTGGATGAATGGAATGATTTTGTGAAGATTCTTTGCGGTCTGCCATATATGTGTGAACTGAAGGAGTGATTAAAAATGACAGTGAAAGAACTAGTTGACATTGTGAATGATGGAAGACATGTTGCTGATTATATTTATAAAGAAGGAATTGAAGAAAAGAATGAACACAAATCTGATGCACTGAAACATGTAGCCAAAGTAATTGACAGACTGGTCAGGCTGATTGAAGATTTCAATGTGAATGATGATTGAGAGGTAGAAATATATGCAAGCAAATGAATATCAGACTTTAGCAGCCAGAACGATTGCCACCAATGATACTAAAACCATGTGTGATCATGCCATGATGGGCATGGTTGCTGAAATGGGTGAACTGTTTGGTCTGTATCAGAAAGTGTATCAGGGACATGATTTTGATGAAGATCACGCTAAGAAAGAACTTGGTGATCTTCTGTGGATGATTGCTGAATATTGCACATCCATGGGATGGTATCTGGCTGATATTATGACTATGAACATTGAAAAACTGAAAGCCAGATATCCAGATGGCTTTGATCCTGAAAAGAGTTTGCATAGACAAGATGGTGATATATGAAAACAGATACAAAAAGAGACATGTGGATAAAAATATCAGGATATGTAACAGCTGGTGGTGATCCTGTTTACGAATGCGGTAATTGCCATGTAGCTAATCATGCGTATGGTGTAGAACATCCAAAAAAGAAAATGTATTGTGAAGTGTGTGGATCCAGAAATTATTATCCATGGGAAAATCCAGAAGAGGTGAAGTAGGAATGATAACAGCCGGACAAATGGTCTTGATTATTTTGCTTGTGATGCTCTTTATATGGTGCAGACAAGATCATGAATGAGGCGGTGTAACAGTAGTGAATAGAGAAGAAACAATCAAGGGTTTGGAAACACTCAAAGAAAACATATTGGATTAATTGTGTACAGTGATACCAGATCCAATTGTACCAGCACAGTAATGTGCTGGTTTTTCATTTTTAAAAAATAATTTTCCAAAAATTGAAAAATTGTTATTGACAATCAGTGTACATTGATATATAATCTAACCATCAGCTGAAGGAAAACAGCTTAAAACCAGAAAGGCAAGATCATGAAACTTGAAACTGCTATTCAGAGATGCTTTGACAGATGCAACTTGGATCCTGAAGGTGAATCAATGGATATTTACAACTACATGAACCAGTACAAAGCCATCAGGGAACTTCCAGAAGACGAATTTCAAAAGGTGTATGAAGAAATTGCTGAAGCACTTGGTTTCATGAGATAAGAAAGGATGAAGATTATGACAGCAGCAGAAGCAATGGAAAAGATCAGTGAAGAATTTATGGCAAAGTACACAGAGTGGTTTGAAGATAGAACCAAGCTTTCTGATCGTGAGTATGCACAGAAATATGGATGGCACAAAACAGAAAAGCTGATGAACCTGAAAGACAATCTGACAGCAGTTGTTCATTTCCACAAGTACATCTTCAGTGCTTTCAGATCCACAGCTGGATGGGAAGCATCAGGTTATCAGAAAGAAGCAATCTGGCAATTACACAGAGAAGGTTTCTTATCTTATACACAGGGAAAGTGGAAATCCTTTTACTACATTTCACAGGCAACTGCAAAGAAGATTTACAAAGAAAGGAAGAATACACAATGAAGTGGAACAAAGCAATTAAGCTGATTGAAGATGCACTAGAAGCTGGTCAGAAAGTGGAAATCAGATATCACAGAAAGTGGACAAGAAATCCAAATGAATTTAAATGGGGAATGGTTGATACTATCACTGAGTATGATTGGAATAATGAGATTTGCAAAGCTGTTAATACCATTCATGATCAACTGACAGAAGGCACACATATCATTGATGAAGTGAACATCTGGAAAGGAAAATGATATGAAAAAGATTGGTGAACTGAATGCACTTGCAGGAACATTTGTGATCTATTATGATGAAGCGGATAGAAATCACTATAGGCTGTATAAGAAATGGTATAACAAAGGATGGCACAGACAGTTGATTGTAAAATATGCTGATCTATCAAGCTGCACATACTGGATACATGATTACATTAATCAACATGATGAAGAAGGAAGATGAAATGTATTATAATTATCATGCACTGGCAAAGAGACTAATTGCTGAAGGTCATCTGATCAATTGTGAAATAGTCGATCAGTGGAACAATATCAAACCTGCTTTAGTGCTGTATTTTGATAATCACAAGCCAATGCCAATCAGATCTTACAGATGGGATGAATATTTAAAGGAAGGTGTTCTAAATGGATGAAAAAACAAAAGCAGCCAAAGTGAAAGCATCAATCAAGTACAACAAGACCAATGTAAAGCAGATTAAGCTGAATCTGAACAGAAAGACTGATGCTGACATTATTGACTATCTGGATAAAGCAGATAACATGCAAGGCTTGATCAAAGATCTGATCAGGAAGGATATGAAATGATTGAATTTGATGAAAACGCAACAATTTGTGGTTACAATGTTAAAGAACTGATCTTGTTTGCACAAGTGTGCAGAAAACAAGGAATTAGTGAAGAAGATCTTCATGCATTTGTAACACAGTCAGAATGGATTTATGAAGTGGTCAGTAAGACCATAGAAAACAGTTTGATTGAATCAAGCCAGAAGTTTATTGATGAAATCACAAAGGATATGAAATGAATAAAAGACAAGCTAAAAAGCAATTTAAAAAGAAATATAAAGATGCTATTGCTAAAGTTATTGAAGCAGCAAAACAAAGATCAAACGTGATGAACCAAGTTGTTAAACTTACAGTTGAAACGCCAGAATCTTTGAAGAAGATCCAAGTAAAAGACCATCCATGCTGATGGTCTTTTTTAATTGTCAGAAAAGATTTACTTTCTTTCAAAGTGTTTACAATATCAATGTACACTGATATAATGAATTCATAAGGTTGAACAACACATTGAAAGGAAAGATGAACAAATGAAATACATGGTAGCTTGGAAAGAATATGACAAAGGTTTACAACGTGATGTGGAATGGCATTCTTACTTTGAAAAGAAATCTGATGCATTAAAGTACATGGATAAATTAATTGAAGACAGATTCAAAGGCATTAAGTTACAATTAATATAAAATCAATCAGAAAGGATTTGGAATAATGAAAACAGAATGGATTAAAAAAGCAACTAATGAAGAACTGGTGGATGAACTTGATCTGCATCTGCAGCAGCTGAATAAAATTGAAGTTTTCACCACTGCACACAGGGAATGTTACGTAGTTGTTAAGCTAATCAAAGAAGAAATATTAAACCGAATGAAATAATAAAAAAGACCATCCTTTTTGGATGGTCTTTTTCAATAGGAGTTTAATAAGGAGTAGAACCAGCGTATGACATTAATTATTGTCACCAATCTTCCAGATCTTCATACATTGATATTAGGATTATTCATAGTCTACATTCTACAGTCACACAAGTTGCATGTGTGGCTTCTTTTTTGTACATAATAAGATCATGAAAAAGATAATACTATTCCTAGCTGCCTTTTCGATACTTGCCACTGGTGCTACTTCCGCATCTGCACAACACTGTGATGTTCAGCGTGGTGACAGCATGTGGAAAATTGCAAAACGTTACAATGTTCTTTTCAGTGAAGTGCTGAAACTGAACAAGCATTTTTCAAATCAACATCTGATCCATCCGAAAGATGAAGTGGAACTGCCTGATGGATCCACTGGCACTTATACCACTGATCCAGCTGCAGGTGATAGAGCAGAAACTGAATCTGGTGAAAGACAAGCTGAATCAACACAGGCAGAAGCAATCCTGAAGCTTGTGAATCAGGAAAGATCCAAAGCTGGTGTGCAGCCATTGACATTGTCAACAAAATTGACTGACATAGCTAATACAAAAGCTAAAGATATGGCTGACAAGCATTATTTCAGTCATCAGTCACCTACTTACGGATCACCATTCGATATGCTGAAACAATTTGGTGTGTCTTACACTTACGCAGGTGAAAACATTGCAGCTGGTCAGAAGACAGCGGATGAAGTTATGAACAGCTGGATGAATTCTTCTGGTCATAAGGCAAATATCCTGAATAAGAACTATACACAGATTGGTGTTGGTTTTTATCGTGGTGGTCAATATGGTACTGAATGGGTGCAATTATTCATCAAGCCATAACCATAAAGCATCCTGTTTCAGGGTGCTTTTTTGGTTGCTTTAATGGGCATGGTAATTTTATCGATTGTGGATGAAAATTAATATGACTAATTATCGGAAGGATTTGATGCATTATGACCAAAAACTATTGGCTTGAACTGGCTAAAGCTGCTGCCATTCGTTCTGTGAAAACCATGGCACAGACTGCACTTAGTATGATCACTGTTGGTGCTGCAATTCAGGAAGTAGATTGGATTGCTGTATGTTCAGTTGCAGTTGTAGCTGGTGTTTATTCCTTGCTGACAAGTGTTGCTGGTCTTCCTGAAGTGGATAAGGAAGATGAGAAAGAAGTGGAGTAAATGAACATTATGGAGTGGGTATCACCAGTTGTAGTGGCAACCATTGCTGGATTTTTTTCTTATTTAGGTGTGTCGAAAACAATCAAAGTACAGCATGATAAAACCATTATGGAAATCAAAGCTGGACAAGATGCACTTGCACTTAACACACAGCATCAGATTGATGCTATTCAAAAAGACATTATCAGATTGGAAACAAAGCAAGACAAGCACAATCAAGTTATAGAAAGAACCTTTAAACTTGAACAGAAAGTTGAGGATTTAGAAAAGAGAATAAAGTGATGTGATAACCGATGGCTGGAAGACCAAGCAAGTATGAAACACATGTAAAACCAAGGTTTAATGAAATATCAGAATGGTTGCAATCAGGTGCTACAGAAAAAGAAGTTGCAGATAATCTTGGTATCAACAATAAAATTTTCTGTAAGTACAAAAAAGAATATAAAGAATTAAATGAACTTGTTAAAAACGCAAGAAGAAAGCCAGTTCAAGCCATTAAAGCAGCACTTTTCAAACGTGCAACAGGGTTTGTATATTCCGAAAATAAAACAGTGACTGAATACATTAAGTATCCAGATGATGTGAAAAAATTGTTTTCTGAAATGGGTGTTGACTTATCCAATTCAGAAAATCCAAAAGTAATCAGACATGAAGCGTATGAAAAGTATGCACTTCCAGATCCAGCTTCAGCAATGATCCTTTTAAAGCATTGGGACAAAGAAACGGAATGGACACAGGATCCTGCATCATTAAAGCTGAAGAAAGAAGAATTTGAATTCAAAAAAGAACATCTTGAAAGTGGTGACTGGTAAATGGCTGTAATGAGTGCAGAAAAATTTGTATCCATAGCAAAAGATATTGCTGAAAATTATGAAACGCTTTATATCTTAGGCTGTTTTGGTGCACCAATGACAGCAAAAAATAAAAAGAGATACACCAACAACTGTGACTATAACAGGCAAGCGAAAAGAACAAAAATGATTGAAGCAGCATCAGCTGATACATTTGGTTTTGATTGTGTGTGCCTGATCAAGGGTATTCTTTGGGGATGGTCTGGAAATGTGAATGCTACTTATGGTGGTGCAACATACAGATCAAATGGTGTTCCTGATGTTAGTGCAGATCAGATCATGAAATACTGTTCTGGTGTATCCAGTGATTTCAGTAACATTCAGGCTGGTGAAATTGTTCACATTGCTGGACATGTTGGAATTTATGTTGGTGGTAATCTGGTTGTGGAATGCACACCAAAGTGGAAAAACAAAGTTCAATTTTCAGCAGTAAAAAATCTTGGTGGCAAATCAGGCTACAATTCAAGGCAGTGGGATACACATGGAAAATTGAGATTCATTGATTATCCAGCTTCAGCTGTTGTCCCAGATCCTGTTCCAGATCCTGCACCAATCATTGTGCCTGACAAAAAACCTGAAGAAACTGGTGATAAGTATATGTTTGAAGTAAGCACGGTAAAAAAAGGAACAAAAGGTGCTGCCACTTTGCTTTGTCAGAAACTTTTGTTTGCAGATGGATATAAAGGCAAAGATGGTAAAGATCTTGAACTGGATGGTGTTTGTGGAACTAACACCATTTATGCAATCAATGAATTCCAGTCTGCAATGAGATCAAAAGGAATTGAAGTTGGAACGAATGGCAAAAATGATTCTGCTTGTGGCAAGAAATGCTGGAAACAGCTTCTTGGTGTGTGAGGTGAAATGATATGAACTACTATGTGATTGGTGAAGACAAAAGTCTTATGAATGTAACAGATTTGCTGCTTGCACTGGCAGGTGGCAATATGACTGGAAATATTGGATTCAGCAGTGGAACAAGAATTGGTGACATTATCAGATTCATTGCTGGTGATCAGAATGGATCTGGTATCAGTATTGGTGATGGTGGAATTGTTGTCATTGGATCTGGTGAATCAGCAAAACTGCTTGAACCTGCAGCAGGATCTGGTGCAGCTGAAAGAATGGTCATTGCTGGTGATACTACCATTGAATTTTGGGTGAACTGTCAGAATGGTATGGATGATGCAGTTCAAGTGACCATGTCAAGAGCAGGTTTGCTGTCTGGACACCAGAAAGCTATAACCTATGGAACGGCAGCACCTTCAGGTGGATCCAATGGTGATATCTACATTCAATATTAAGCAGGTGATGTGAATTGGCAAGCGGATCATTTAATCTAGCCAGAACAGGCAGCACAAGCAACTACATCACATTTAAATGTGTTTGGTCATCTGTTGCAAATGCTGCCAATAATACATCCAAAGTTACAGTAAAGATAACAGCTACCAAAAGTGGATCTTCCACTGCTGATACATATGGAAATTACACAGCAAGTGCCAAAGTTGGATCTGAAACACAGTCTGTTGGATCTACCAGTTTCAGATTATCACCAAATGAAACAATGGAACTGCTGTCTAAAACTTTCACTGTAGAACACAATTCTGATGGAAGTAAATCAGTACAGATCACTGGTACAGTTGGTGGAAACATCATGACTGCTTCAGGATCTGCTACTGTGACACTAGATAAGATTAATCTTGCACCTTCCAGCATAGCAACATTCACCATTACTGCAGGATATGGAAATTATGTTGGATTAGGTGACACAATTACATTAACGTGGTCAAAACCTTCTGGAACTATCACAGGATATGAACTTCAGTATTCAAGAGGAAACAGCGGATGGAAAGCATGGAAAACACAAACTGGCACAAATACCACTGACAGTTTTACATCCACTGATATCAATACAAATGGTGCAGGATGTGCTGTTAAATATCGTGTACGTTCCTTAAATGGATCTAATGCTTCTGCTTGGAAAGAATCAAACACTTTGTACATAAGTGGTGGTATGGATCTGAAAGTGTTAAATGCATGGAAGCTTGGATCTGCTTGGATCAATGTAAATGGTGTCTGGAAGCGTGCAAAGCGTGTATGGATAAAAATAAATGGCACATGGAAATATTCAATTTAGAAAGAAGGTGATGAAGGATGAACAATGCTATTTTACAAGGAACAACACCAAGTTTAACTATACACATTAATCCTGATGATTTGGAATTAATAGATATTGTAGAACTTGAATTAACATTTCAACAATACAATAAAGATCCAACGATCATCAAGCACATTTCAGATTGTGAAATTGATTTTGATAACAATACAATTACATATCATTTTAGTGAAACAGAAACACATTCATTTAAACATTCGTTTCCTTTAAAATGGCAGTTGCGTTTTATTACTTCAGCTGGTGAAATTGTTGGAACAGAAACATCTGAAATTCAGATTTATGATTTGATTAGTAAAGAAGTGATGACATCATGACTGAATATAAAATTATTCCCGTTCAAGCATCACTTGTACCAAATCAAATTTCAGTTTCAGCTGTACAAACAACAAGAAAAATCAATGCATTAGCTAAAGTGTCAACAGAAATTAAACATACCACTACAGCAGATTACAATGTTTTATATAATAAGCCACAAATAAATGAAGTTGAACTTATTGGTAATAAATCATTAAGCGAAATTGGAATTGATATACTCACAAACAGTGATTTAGAAAATATGTTGAGTTAAGAAAGGGTTGAATAATTATGGCTAAGTATTTGGATGAAAATGGATTACTGTATTTATGGCAAAAGATAAAAGCATTATTTGCAACAAAAGGTGAATCAATTACAAACATAAGCAGATCTGGAACTACATTCACAGCAACCAAAGCTGATGGTACAACATTCACATTTAATCAGCAGGATAACAATACTTGGAATGCAAATAGTGCATCTGCGGACGGTTATGTTACTAAAGGCCAAGGACAAGCCAACAAAGTTTGGAAAACAAATAGTTCTGGTGTTCCTGCATGGCGTGATGATGATAACACCACTTATACTGATGCTACCACTTCTGCATCAGGTTTGATGAGTGCTGAAGACAAGACAAAATTGAATGGTATTGCATCTGGTGCAGAAGTAAATGTACAAGCTGACTGGAATGTTACAGATAATACATCAGATGCGTTTATCAAAAATAAACCTACTATTCCTGCTGGTGTAACTGTAGATAGTTCTCTTTCATCTACTAGTACAAATCCAGTGCAGAATAAAGTAATTAACACTGCTCTTGGAAATAAAGTTGATAAAGTGAGCGGTAAAGGATTATCAACAAATGATTACACCAATGCAGAAAAATCTAAACTTGGAGAAATTGATACTGGTGCAGAAGTCAATGTAATTGAAACAGTCAAAGTAAATGGAACAGCTTTGGAAGTTACAGATAAAGCGGTTAATGTGTCAGTTCCAGTTGCCAGTTCTTCATCACCTGCAATGGATGGTACTGCAGCAGTCGGTACATCAAATAATTATGCAAGAGCAGACCATGTGCATCCAAAGGATACAAGTAAAGCTAACCTTGCATCACCTACTTTTACTGGAACACCTAAAGCACCTACTGCTGCAGCAGGTACAAACACAACACAGATTGCTACTACAGAGTTTGTTACTACAGCTGTAAATAATGCAATTGCTGGTGTAACTCAAATCAGTTATCAAGTAGTAGAATCATTGCCTGCAACAGGATCTGCTGGTGTAATTTATCTTGTAGCACATAGTCATGGAACTGGTGATGCATACGATGAATATATCTGGACAGGTAATACATTTGAAAAAATTGGCAACACTGATGTTGATCTTTCTGGATATTGGGCTAAAGCAGATCTTGTTGCTATTACCAATGCAGAAATTGACAGTATTCTTGCAGCATAAGGTGGTGTATTATGCCAAAGTATCTTGATCAAAATGGTTTATCATATTTGTGGGGGAAAATAAAAAATTATGTAACCAATGCTGTCAAAGTAACTGGTATCAAAGGTAATGCTGAAAGCACATATAGAACTGGTAATGTAAATCTAACTGCTGCTAATGTTGGTGCATATGAAAGTAAAAACTATGAAAGAGGAACATTGGATGTTGGAATTAGACCATTAGTTGATATGACAAGAGGAAATAGATTGGCGTTTCTTAAAGCTGATCAGATCATTATTGAAAAAACTACTGATGGTGGTTCAACTTGGGAAGATGCTGGATATAGTGATAATCAAAAAATTGGTCTGTTTTCTGAAAACGAAAGTAATATATATATTCCACTTTTAAATAACCATAAATCTACACAATGTGGACTTAGGGTTACAATAACAGGAATGAATTACAATGTTCCAAATGGAACACCTGAAACACAAAAGTACAATTACTGGAATACCACTTATGTAGCATCATCAGAAAGATACTTTAATGTTCGTGAATGGTGGTTTTGGCTTTCATCAAACAATGACACAATAAAAGTACAAATTCAATGCGCAACAGGTGCAAAACCAAATAACTGGATTAATGTGTTTAATACAGACTTTGGAATGACTGGTTGGAGTGGTTCAAATTGGGTTCGTGCTGGAAATGGCAAAACGTTTGGTGGCGGTATTAATCAAACTGGTAATTACTGGAATTGGCAATTGATTTTTTGGAGCAGACCAACAGATGCCAACATGTCTACTGGAACTTTTATTTCAGATACACAACAAGCAATAAATCAAATCAGAAGTTATGGTGATAACATTTGGCTATCTGGAAATGGTGGTAATTTAGCAAATAAAGATCACATGTATTCATGGGATAATTCCAAAAATGTGACATTTCCAGCTAAAGTCACTGCTACTCAATTTGTCGGTTCATTAAATGGCAATGCATCCACAGCAACATCTGCTACATCAGCTACATCAGCTACATCTGCCACAAAAGATGGTAATGGCAATGTAATTGCTACTACATATCAAGAAAAAATATCAGTTAGTGATGATGGCAATGGTACTGTCACCATTACCATATGATGAAATGAGGTGAAAAAATTGTCTTACGTTGCAATTAACGATGATCTAAGAACGATGACTATACCAGAAGACATTGTGCTTCTTGGAGTAGAATCTGATGATGATGTTAATAAGATTCCATTCCAGATGCCAAAAGAATACTGTGGATTTGATCTTTCCACATTTCAAGCCAGAATCAATTATATGAATGCAAATGGTGAAGGTGATATTTATTTGGTGGATGATCTGGCTGTTGATAATGATGATCCATCACTGATGACATTTACATGGCTGGTTGGCAGAAATGCGTGTAAATACAGAGGTAATACAAAATTTATTGTGTGCCTGAAGCTGTTTGACGAAGATGCTAATGTGGTGAAGGAATTTAACACTACTGTGTACAGTCTTCCTGTCTTGGAAGGTTTGGAAACTACTGAAGCTGTAGAACAGCAAAATCCAGACATCATTGAACAGATTCTGAATTTGCTTAAAGAATCAGGTGTTGTTGATCCTGCGAATTATTACACCAAAGAAGAAACAGATGCTTTGATTCCAACACATTTGCCTAATCCAGAAGCAATTACCATCAATGGACAATCATATGATGGATCTGAAGCAGTGGATTTAACCATTGTTGCTGAAAGCGAAATTTTAGCAACTGCTAGTGGCAAATTTATTCATGTGGTTGATGCTGTAGCAAATGAAGCAATTAAAGCACTGACATTGTATGATGAACAGGATGATTCTGTAGGTGCTGCTTCCATTGCGGTAACAAACAAAAATCTTTTCAGAATTGATCTGATTGCTACACATGTAGTTTCAAAAGGAATTACATTTGAAAAGAATTCTGATGGCAGCATTACAGCCAATGGCACTTCCACTGGCACTTATGCCATGACCAGCTGCAATCTGGATAAGAATATGTTTGTGATTGGTCAGACATATACAGTATCAACTGGAAAATCAGTGGGATATACATACATTCAGCTGCTTGTCAACTATGCTGATGGTACTACTGATTACATTGTTTCACGCAACAGTGCCAGAACATTTACCATCAGTAAAGAAGTTGCTTCAGTTGTGGCATCAGTACAGCTTACTGATAGTGGTGTAACTGTAAACAATGAAACTGTTTATCCTATGCTGGAAGTGGGAAGCAGTGCATCTGCTTTTATAATGAATACATATGAAAGCATGACATTTGATGGGTCCACAATGCCTGTTCTGCCAGCTGTCATTTCTAATTTGTGGGCAAATGATGACATTGTAACAAACATTGAAATGCAATATGAAGCTGATACAGTCTCAGCTAAAATTGATGCTTATGCAAATGCAAATTTAAAATCTGGTCAGGCAACTGGAAAGCTTGTTGCAACACATGATGGAATTGCAACTGTAACTATCGGTATGGGGTGAAAATATGCGTAAACCAATGTCTTATCTAAACATTGAAGATACTTCTTATGAAGTTGTTGATGCATCTGCTAGAAGAGATGTTGCTGCAGAAAGTTCACGAATTGATACGTATTTGAGCAATCATGATGAAGTTGAAACTATACTTTGGATTGGTGCAGCTAAAGTTGCAAATACAGTCATGAATCTGTCTAATGATGTATCGAATTTTGATTATATTGATATTTATTGCAGCTTCTTTGGTAGAAGTCAGATTTTTACATTCAGCACTAAAAATATAAGTGATATACACATTAGAACGGAAAACTTGCCAGATGATGCTTCTTCACAAGGACTTGGAATTACTGAATTTAAACTGCAAGTTATTGATGATGTAATGACATTATTGTCACACACAAGATTCTATTGGAATTTTGCAAATGGAACATCTTTTCCAACTGTGACAAATGCAGTAGCTGATGATGATAGTGGAGATATACTAAAAGTTGTTGGTAGAAAAGTTGTTATTAATGATGAAATAGCAGATTTACGTGTTGGTGCTGATGGAACAACGTATGAATCAGCTGGTGATGCTGTAAGAAATCAAATTAATGATTTGATTAAAAAAAATCTTGTTGTAGCACATGATGGAAGCGGAACTGTAACTATTAGTATGGGGTGAAAAAAGCATGAGTAATGAAATGCATCATTTAAACATTGGTGAAAAATCTTTTGAAGTGGTCGATGCAGCTGCTAGAAGAGATATTGCTGTAGAAAGTTCACGAATTGATACAAACACACAGACACTTAATTTTTATGCTTTAAATTGGGAACAAGGAAATATAACATCTTCTGGCACAAGTGATCATGCAAAATTCATTAGATCACCAGAATTTTATGTAGCACATACTGGAAATATACTTGAATATAATGTTGCAAGCGGTTATACATTGAGAATACTTTCTTATACAACTAACGGTACATATATAGTTGGTTTGGGTGATGTATCTGGTCATGGTTTCTTAAAAATCAATGCGGATGATGTTGAAAAGCTGAAATTGCGTATAAATAATACAAGCAATACAGCGGTTGTACCTTCTGAAGGATATAGAGCAGTAACATTACGCTTGTTCAATGGAAATGTTAATGCTGTTACACCACAAATGTATGGTGCAATTGGAAATGGTATTCATGATGATACAGCAGCATTTCAATCTGCATTGAATTCAGGATTTGATGTTCATGTTCCAACAAGTCATAATGAATTATATTTGATAACAAACACATTGATTGTTCCGAACACATGCAAACGCATTTTTGGTGATTTAATTCCACATGGTGGAACATATCAAACAGGGCAAATAAGATTTGATATTTCAAATACTGTAGCTTCTGCAGAAGAAGGAAAATCAATTCCGCTTTTCAAATTAGCGTGGAATACACAAGGATTGTCCATTGCTGGAATTGGTGCATCATGTGCTGCTATTATTGAAGAAGGTGTAGAACATCGTACTGGTGTTTTCCTGCAAGCAACTGATCTTCTTCCAGAAAATGCTACATCTGAAACACCAATGATTGATAAGGATATTGATTTCAAACAGATGTATGCAACTAATTTCTACAGAGCAGTAATTTTTAAAGGGCGTGGTTTCACTTGTGTAGATAGTGCTATCACATCTTGTAATCACGTTGCACAATTTGAATGGATTGATGATGCAAGCGATAGTAATACAGAGCATCCAAAAGTCATGAATCAAAGAAGGATCCTGTTTAAAAATTGTGCTTTACACAGTATTACAAATAGATTTTTTGAAATCAATTCTGGTCATGCATATGGTTTAGAAATTATAGGTTGTACTGCTGATGTCGGACGTGGTGTAATCATTACAGCAGCTGAAGAAGCATGGAATTGGAATATAACAGGAAACGTGTGGCAAGGCTTGCACTGCCATGCTACAAGTGGTGCAGATAATGGTGCAGCACTTCAATTTAATGGTGGTGCAAAAAATTGTATTATTTCCAGCAATATTTTATCTGGTGATTCTGCCTTTTGGAGTGATGGATACATTCCAACTAATTTTCTGTATATGGCTGGTGCAGTTGGGTGTGTCATCAGTAACAATGTATTTAAAGGGTGCAATGGTGATGCTATTATATTAGGATTTGTGTCTGCAGACAATAAATTTGTTTCTTCAGCAGCAAGCGATGGATATCGTTACAGAGTAAGTGACAAATCCATTGTGAGTGGATCAGGATATACGTTATCTGATTACATTCCAGTTGTTCCGGGTGATGTAATCTATTGTAATCAAACACTAGGTTCAAACAATAACGGGCATGCACTTTTTGATGAAAATAAAAAAGTTATTGATGTAATTGCATCAAAAAATCCACCTGATAATTCTGATATGACTTTTACAATTCCAAATGGCATTTACTGGATTAAAGTATCTGTTTTAACATCAGCTAAAAATACTTTCAAATTGACAATTAATAAAGTGCTTAATTGCATTAGTATTTGTGGAAATGCATTTGATGATTTACCAGCTGATAATCATTATCCAGTTAGATTCAAAACCAATGCAACAAATGTTGCTTTTTCTGGAAATACTGACACACAGGGAAAACCATTGTATACAGCTGATAGTGGTATGACAGTTGGAATCTATAGCAATGTTGTATGAAAAAGCATTGCAAAATAAATTACAAAAAGCACACAGCAATGTGTGCTTTCTTAATAGGTGATCAATGTGATGACAAGGGAACAGTTCTATAAATCAAAGCCATGGGAAACATTCAGGAAAGTAATCATTGAACAACGTACAGACACAGATGGATATGTACACTGCTGCGAATGTGGAAAGCCCATCATCAACAAGTATGATCTGATCATACATCATAAGCAGGAACTGTCTGAAGCTAATGTCAATGATGCAATGATTGCACTGAATCCTGACAATGTAGAATGCATTTGCTTCAGATGTCACAACAAAGTGCATGAAAGATTTGGATACCACAGCACCAGTCAATCTGTTAAACCAGCTGCAAAGAAAGTGTACATTGTCTATGGTTCACCTTGTTCAGGCAAGACAACATTTGTAAATGAAGTTGCAACTGAAGAAGACCTAGTGGTGGATCTGGATTCTATCTGGCAGATGATCAGTATCAATGCAAGGTATCACAAACCAAACGCATTAAAGACACCAGTGTTTGAAGTCAGGGATAAGCTGTATGACATCATCAAGTATAGGTCAGGCAAGTGGCATAATGCATACATCATTTCTGGTGGAGCAATGAAAGGTGACAGAGAAAGATTAAAGCAAAGAGTTTCAGCAGATGAATTTGTTTTCATTGATAAAACATTTGATGAATGCATTAAACAATTGAACAAAAGAAAAATGAATGAAGAGGAAAAAGAAAAATGGATTGAGTACATAAAAGATTGGTTTGAAAAGTTCCAGCCTGATGAACAGGGTTAAATATCCCCCCGTCATGCAAAATTTCAAAATTCTAGAGGGAG
>Ga0247611_10001433_pt1 | contig 42361 bp, 35 predicted proteins | sample 177DNAGHGhighgp2_FD_192422 | JGI IMG/M metagenome (GOLD analysis project Ga0247611, IMG submission 192422) | Sheep rumen microbial communities from Palmerston North, Manawatu-Wanganui, New Zealand - 1770 DNA GHGhigh gp2 | ecosystem: Host-associated > Mammals > Digestive system > Stomach > Rumen... | reverse complement strand
CTTTTTAAAAAAAGGTTATTTTTTCCTAAATCTTATGGTATAATTTTATTAAGAATTGTATTGTAAAAGTAAACTTTTAAACTTTGCGCTGGAATAACAACTTGAACCTCATGCATTTTAGTGCGCTTCGCGCTAGCATGAGGCTACATTGCAATTTCGCAATTGCAACAATAAAGGAGTACATTATGGATTATGACGTAATTATTATTGGTGCTGGCCCTGGGGGAATCTACTCCGCATATGAACTTAAAAAAATCAATCCAACACTTACAGTTGCTGTTTTTGAGGAAGGTAACGAACTAAACAAAAGACACTGTCCAATAGACGGAGACAAGATAAAGTCTTGTATCCACTGCGAGAGCTGTTCAATTATGAGTGGATTTGGAGGGGCTGGAGCTTTTTCAGATGGTAAATACAATATAACCAATGATTTTGGTGGAACCCTTCACAACTACATAGGAAAGCAAAAAGCACTAGAGCTAATGCACTATGTGGATGAAATCAACTTAGCAAATGGGGGAGAAGGAACCAAACTTTACTCAACAGCCGGAACTGATTTTAAGAAAAAATGCATACAAAACGGATTACATCTACTTGATGCATCCGTTAGACACTTAGGAACAGATATTAATTATATAGTGCTAAAAAATCTATATGATAAGCTAAAAAATAAAGTAGATTTTTATTTTAAGACTAAAGTAGAAACTGTTAAATCCTTAAATCCTGGATTTGAAGTACTTTGTAAAAATAAGACATACACTTGTAATACCTGCATTATTAGTGTGGGACGAAGCGGAAGCAAATGGATGGAAGAAGTCTGTAATGACCTAAATATTAATACACTTTCTAATAGAGTGGATTTAGGTGTTAGAGTTGAATTACCAGCTGAGGTATTTTCTCACATTACAGATGAATTATATGAAAGCAAGATTGTATATCGTACTCAAAAATACGAAGATCTTGTAAGAACATTTTGTATGAACCCAAAGGGCGCTGTTGTTAATGAGAATACCAACGGAATTGTAACCGTTAATGGTCACAGCTATGAAGATAAGGAAAAACAAACAAATAATACTAATTTTGCCTTACTAGTAGCTAAGCATTTTACATATCCATTTAAAGATTCCAATGGATATGGCGAAAGCATTGCAAGACTAAGCAACATGCTTGGAGGTGGGGTAATTGTTCAGCGTTTTGGTGATTTAATAAGAGGACACAGAAGTTCTCAAAGCGACATAGATGAGTCCTTTACTACACCAACCCTTAACGCAAGTCCAGGAGATTTAAGTCTTGTTCTACCAAAAAGAATACTTGATGGAATAATTGAAATGATATATGCACTTGATAAAGTTGCACCGGGAACCGCTAATGATGACACTTTGCTATATGGTGTGGAAGTTAAGTTCTACAACATGGAAGTTAATGTAGATAACAATCTTATGACAAAATACGATGGACTCTACGTTATTGGGGATGGTAGCGGAATTACTCATTCTCTATCCCACGCTTCAGCAAGTGGTATCTATGTAGCAAGACAAATTGCCAATTAACTAGTTTTTTTACTAATCCAAAAACACTAATTTTGGGGGATAGCCTATGTTTTTTGATGATAAAAAAATTGATCCTAATGAGCGAAGTTTTGCCCATGAAGATTTTGAAAAAGAATGGAATAAAATGTGGCGACACAACTACTACTATTCAGATGACGAAGACGAGGAATCTTTATCTGATTCTTTGGAAGATGAGGAGGAAGAAGAATATAGTGTAAGTACAGGAAATCCAAGTCTTAATCTAGGAAAGGGTGCAAAATCTAAAGCTACTAAATCAGCAATTGGGGAGCCTGATCCTAGTAATACACCCCTTAATAATAAGCTTAAGCTTTTAAATGCAGTCCTTGAAAGAAAGAAAATCTCCAAGGAAGATTGGGATTTAAAAGCTGATGAAGACAAGTGTAGATTTCTTCGTGCAGCTGGCCTAAACCCAGCGCTATATGACATTATTTATCCATTGGATGATGCAATTTATAAAAATAATTATACTTGGACTGATTGGGATTCCTACTTTTCTGATAACGACAAATGTAAAATAATTAGGAAAGAACACTTAGACCCTGCAGATTACAACATACAAACAGACCTAGATACATTCCTATACAGCCACAATTCATCTTGGAAAGTATGGGATAATCAAACATTTGATGAAAGAGATGAATGGCTTAAAGGCTTTAATTTAAGCATTTATGACTTTGACACAGATTAATTACTTCTTTTTATATTTTTACCATTTTCCTTTCTATTCTAGGCAAATGCTTAGAAAAAGAGCCTCCTGTAAATTAACAGGAGGCTCTTCCCATTATATAATGGTGTTCTATATTATCTAATCAGCTATTAATTAGTCTACTATTAATTAGTCTTCCTTAACGCTTACAAGTTCAATTTCAAAGTTAAGTTCCTTACCTGCAAGTTCATGGTTAGCATCAAAAGTAATTTCTTCTTCTGTCTTATCTACTACACGAACAGCTACAGCTCCGCCGTATGCGTTCTGTAAATAAGCCTGATTACCAACTTCTAACTCCTCTGAACCTGGAAGATCCTTGATTTTTAACTTAATAATATTGTTCTCATCTGGCATACCATAAGCTTCTTCTGGTGAAAGATGAATTGTAACCTTCTCACCAACTTCCATATTGACAACAGCCTTATCAAAACCAGGAATCATCATACCAACGCCACTTAAATAATCAAGAGTCTGACCTCTATCATATGATGAATCAAACTGAGTGCCATCGTTTAAAGTACCTCTATAATGTACACTTACTGTCTTACCAGCATTCTTACCTTCATAAATAACTTCAGGTGTGCCACCGCAACCAGAGCATGAACCGCAGCTTCCAGAACATTCTTCTTCGCCACATTCGCCGCCACATTCTGATTCTTCTTCATGATGTCCGCAACCATGTTCACCACAAGCATGATCTTCACCACTATGGTGATCGCAATTAGCTCCTGTTGAAACTAATTCACCCTTTAAATAGCTTTCTACAGCTTCATCAGTATTGCCACTAGCACCAGCAATTACTTCAATACCTGCCTCTGTAAGTGCTGTTAGAGCACCACCGCCAAGGCCACCACAAATAAGCACATCAACATTAGCTTCTTTTAATACATTAGCAAGTGCGCCATGACCTGCTCCATTAGAGCTAATAACCTCACTTGAAAGAATTTTTTTATCTTCAACTTCATAAATCTTAAAGCTTTCTGTCTTACCAAAATGTGGGAATACATCACCGTTTAAATATGTTACTGCTACTCTCATTTTAAACTCCTTAAATCTTTGATTACTGCAAATCTTTCTTTTCTAATTTACAGTCAAAGTTCATTGTACAAGAATATCAAAAATAAAACAACCATCAATAATTTTTTCAATGATTGATTTGATGATTTTTATCATTTATATATTTTTCCTTGCATTTATAAGATTCTTATAGTATCTTAGATTCAGCAACAAAAAGGTGGTGACTAAATGAATATATCTGATTTACGAATTGTAAACATTGGTATCCTTATACCGTTTCTTGGTACAACGCTTGGGGCTGCCATGGTTTTTTTCTTTAAAAAGGACAGCATGAATGAAAATGTCCAAAAAATTCTATCAGGATTTGCAGCAGGCGTAATGGTGGCAGCATCCGTGTGGTCCCTACTTATTCCTGCCATGGATCAAAGCAATAATTTAGGAAGACTTGCCTTTTTACCTGCAACAACAGGTTTTATGATAGGTATTCTATTTTTATTACTTATTGATTTTATCCTTCCTCATATGCACGTGGGAAGCGAAAAACCTGAAGGTTTAAAGGCTAATTTAAAAAAGAGTACAATGCTTGTCTTTGCCGTAACACTGCACAACTTTCCAGAAGGTATGGCAGTTGGTGTAGCACTAGCAGCCTTTATTAGCGGCACATCAAGTATTTCCTTAACTGCTGCCCTTGCTCTATCTATTGGTATTGCAATTCAAAATTTTCCTGAGGGAGCTATTATTTCACTTCCCTTAAGACACGAACTTAGAAGCCGAAAAAAAGCCTTTCTTTATGGATTTTTATCAGGAGTTGTGGAACCAATCGGAGCAATTATCACAATTTTACTTACAAAATTTATGGTGCCAATACTTCCATATCTATTATCATTTGCAGCCGGTGCCATGATTTACGTAGTTGTGGAAGAGCTTCTACCAGAAGCTTCTGAAGGAGAGCACTCTAACTGGTCAACTCTTTCCTTCTCTCTAGGATTTGTCCTAATGATGATCCTAGATGTAGCACTTGGGTGATTTTTATTGTTCTGGAAGATACTTTCGTCCTGTTGGTGTAGTGGCAAGGCCACCTGTAGAAGTTTCTCTAAGGGAAACATCCATTTTTCTACCAATTTCTCCCATGGCATCAATAACTTCATCAAATGGAATTCTACTTTCAATTCCTGCTAATGCAATTTCTGCTGATGTTACAGCATTAGTTGCTCCTGTAACATTTCTTTTGATACATGGTACTTCCACATATCCCCCAACAGGGTCACATGCAAGACCAAGTAATGCTTTAAGCGAAAGAGCTCCTGCATTCATAATTTTATTAATATCTCCGCCATTTAAATATGCAAATGCACAAGCTGCCATTGAACTAGCTGCACCAATTTCTGCCTGACAACCACACTCAGCTCCCGCAATTGAGGCACGCTGGGCAATAACCTCGCCTACAGCAGCTGCCAAATAAAGACTTCTTACGATTTTTTCATCAAGGGTAAAATTCCCACTTTCATCATTAAGTGAAAGGCGTACATCACCATTAGCTAAATTGGCCTTAACATGATTACAATATGTTACCAAAACCGCTGGAATAACTCCACAAGAACCAGCTGTTGGTGCTGCAACTATTCTCTTCATGCAGGCATTGGACTCAGAAACCTTTAAAGCATTTTTTATAAGGTCTGATAAAAGGCTTCCAACAACGCCTCCTCCATTATTTCTGTATTCTTCGTACTTAGCCGCATCTCCTCCTGACAAGCCGCTATTAGAACGAAGTCCTCCATCATAATTATTAACAGAAGCCACCATAGCTTCCCATAACTTCTTCATCTGTTCAATTGACTGTTCCCTTGTAATATCTCTTTCGTGGCAGTCACCATCTATGATTTTTTCAATAAGTTCCTCACTGTTTGATACATCTTCAATCAATTCTTTTATGCTTAAATATGACATAATAACACCTTTATTTTTATATTTCCTTGCTTATGTTAATATAAGTTACCTTTAAGATTCCTTCCAAATGCTCAATCCACTTAATTGCAGACTCTGGAATATCCTGATCTGTTTCTACAATCATAACTGCAAATCCGCCCCTCTTGTCTCTATAAAGATTAAGAGTTGCCACATTGACGCTTTTATGAGCAAGTGTTGATGTAACTTCAGCTATATGACCTGGCTGGTCAACGTTTCTTACAATAAGAGTTGGATAATCGCAAGAAAATCTTGTATCAATTCCGTCGATTTGCTCAATAGATATTCTTCCACCGCCAAGACTTGCACCTATTAAATTTAATTTCTTTCCTGATGCCGATGAAAGCTCAAGACCTGCAGCATTAGCACACTCAGTCTTTAACTGTTCCTTTACGACCTCTATTTTTATATTTTTTTCTTTGGCTATATTAAAACTATCAGGAATTCGCTCATCGTCTGGCATCATTCCCATAAGTCCTGCAACAATCGCTTTATCTGTACCATGTCCCTTACCTGTTGCGGCAAATGAACCATGCAATTTTATCTTAGCCTCTACTAATTCTTCCCCAAGTAACTGTCTTGCCACATAGCCTATTCTACATGCCCCCGCTGTATGGGAACTCGATGGCCCAACCATAATAGGCCCCATAATATCAAAAATATTCATACCTTTTTCCACCTGCTTTACTAGAAAAAGGAGCCGATGGCTACTGCTATCGACTCCCTCGTCTTCTCTCGTCTTCCGTATTCTATCATATTAGGAATTAAAATCAAGTTGTTGATGTAATTTACTAAAGTGTAAGAAAGCTATCGTGAGCCTGTAAATTCTGGTCCTGAGGAATCACCAGTTGCATAATCAATTGTTATTCCCGGCTGCACGTTATAGCAATATACACAAAAACTCAAACCTGCTCCATTATCTTCCACAGACTTTCCTTCCATAAGCACGCCAGAAGCAAGTAAATTACTTCCTTCAAAAATAGGCGTTACCCTATACATCACGTGATTGCCAGTGTTTTTAATATAATCTGCTGTTTTATTCTCCCATGGAAGCATACCATCCACATTTAAATAACGAGTTCCTGTTATTAAGTTTCTTGTGTTGGCATTCTCAGCTGTTAACTGATATCCAATTAAATGACATCTATTATATAAATAATTTCCGTTAATTCCTGCATACTTTACAAGATGCCAACCTGTTGGATGAACATTTCCTATATTTCCTCTCTGGCTTGTTGGCATTAGGTCAGTTCCTATTGATGCCATACATGTCTGACATCTTCCCAAAGCATCTAACTCGCCATATGTTTCATAACTTTGTGTTATCATCTCATCCTGTGTAAAAAATGGATTTCCTCCATTTATCTCGCACCAAGGGCTTCCCTGATATTCCGGCACACTTGATAAATCAAAGGTTTCAAGTCCAGTCTTTACACTTTCTCCTGCAACTACGGACTCACTGGCAACCCCAGTCTCTTGACTAGTTGTGCTTTCACTTTCAATTGTAGTTGCAATTGTAGTTACATTTTCTTTCTTACTGTCCTTTGTGGAACATCCAGTAAATAAGCTTAAAACAAGCAGCAGCCACAATATTGGCCAAAACTTCTTCTTCATAAAATTCTCCCTAAATCCCTGCATTATTTGATTTTAACATTATTAAACCTAAATTATTTTATACTAGGGCAAGGCCTGAATCAACACAGAAATATAGGAATTAAAATTTATGAAATTTTTAGCACTCTAACTTGCAAAGTGCTAAGTGTAGTGCTATAATACATCCCAGTAAAACGTTTTACAGATACATGATAATTTAATATCACTTAACAATACCTAATTCTATTATGCAGAATTTGAAGGCTGCTAAGCGATGAGTTTTTAAAAGAGTAAACTAGAAACTATTATTATAGTTAATCTTAGTTTACCTCAGGAGGTAAAGACAAATGGATACTTTAAAAACACAGCGCAGAGATATTGCCGACAAAGCTAAGAAACTAAGAAGAGAAGGTTATGTAGTCGGTAGCCTTTTTGGAAAGGAAATCAAGAATTCACTTCTTTTCAAGGTTGATAAATTAGAATTGACTAAATTTTTAAGAAACAATGGTAAGGGATCAAAAATCACTCTTGATATTGATGGAGAAACTCATATAGCTCTTATTAAGTCAATTGACTATGACCCATACAAAGGCTGCATTAACGAGATTTCAATGCAGGAACTTCTTAAGGACGAGGTTGTAAAATCAGTTGCAGAAATAGTTATTGAAAATAGAGATAAAGTCCAGGATGGTGTTCTTCAGGAAGATTTAACAGAGGTTTCATACTCAGCACTTCCTAGCGACTTAGTAGATAAAGTTATAATTGATGCTTCTAAATTAAAATTTGGTGATACCCTAAGAGTTAAGGATCTTGATCTTTACAAGAATCCAAAGCTTACAGTTCACACAAATCCAGAAGCTATCATCTTAAGCGTAAGTGCTTCTCATATTAACGAAGAGGAAGAAGAAGCAAGTGAAGCTGCTAGTGCAAGCTCAACAGTAGCATAATAACACATAATTTGATAAAGTACTTAATGTAACAAAAATACTTAACAATAGCCAAAAATTTAGGTGTAGTTGTGAATGCAACTACACCTTTTTATTTGTTTTTAGATGGCTGGCTTGTGGTGCAATGCCAATCCTAACCTTGCATCTTCAATCGCAAAATCTAGACTATATTTAGACTTATCTAAAAGCAAGTCAGCAATAGCTATTTCATCATTTCCAAAGCCTAAATTCAAATATGGATTTGTCCAGAGGCACTTACCCTTAAAGCAAATTTTTTCCACTTCAGAGCCTGAATAGTGGATTTCAAGTTTTTCTTTGCAATATATATATTTTTCAGCCTCTTGTGCAAAAACAAATTCTCCATCCCTGTATTCTCCTAGGCTGCCTCTAATTGTCAGGCCTTGGTTTGCAATTTCTGTATGATAAAGAAGAGATGAAAAATCATAAGTTACATGTCGATTAGCGCTAAATTCCAGCAAAGCAATAGATCTTTTATATTCTTTTAAGCTGCCATCATATTTAACCCCACCGCGGTTACCTGTTTCAAGGACATTAATGGGATACTCCGTGTTAAATAAGACCTTGGCACCGTCTATATTTCCAAAGAAAAAGCGCATTAAACTTACGGCATGATAGTCATGACATAGGCTCATAACCATATCGTTAATGTTTCCAAGAATTCCAGTTTCCAACACGCTTTTAATTGCTTGATAGATTGGATATCTATGGTACTGCTCCGCAACACTTATTTTATCTTTACAATTACACGTCTCAAATTTACTAAAATCTTCTTCACTAATCCCTGCAGGTGTCTCCATCAACACTTCAAACCCGTAGTTAGCCCACTTAATAGCAGTATCAACTATGTTTGTTTTGGATGTGGCAACTACCACTAAATCTGGATTTAGATTGACACACTCCTTTTCATTTGTTGTGACATAAATGTCATTTTCGCTAGCCACTCTTAAAGCTGTTTCTTCTGATCTAGTAAGCATAGCAAGAAGATTAAATTTATCAGGCATAGCCTTAATTACACGTACGTAAAAAAGTGATCTCCATCCGGATCCTACAATTACAATATTCTTCATTTTGTCCTCCCTTATTTCCGTAGTTTCTCTACTTACGCAATTATATTTAGTTCATCACATCCCACTAATCCAAGTTTCTTTTTATCATCTCTATGATCTCATCCTCTGATTTCATGAAGGCGTCTACAACTAATGGGTCAAAAAGTGTCCCGGATTTGCTATTTACGTCCATGAAGGCTTGCATTAGGTTTAAATCAAGGTCTTCATGGCCCATGATTTTCTCATCGTAGTAGATTACCACAGAGAGAATTCTAGCTGATAGCGGGATATCTTCCCCCTTGCTTCCATATGGATAACCGCTGCCATCCCAGTATTCATGATGACCAATAGCAAGTTTTTTGGCTTCGTCAAGATATCTTGCAGTTGGAATCGTGGAAACAATATCTTCTAAAATATCTTTACCAATAATAGTATGACTCTCATACTCTTCCCTTTCTTCTTTGGTAAGCTCTTCCTCATTTTTACTAAGGATATCTTCAGAAACTGAGATTTTACCGATATCATAAAGAGGAGTGCAATATATAACATCCCTTATAAAACCTTCTGTAAGTTCTTCTTTATAATAACCTAGTTCAAACATTTTTTGCATAATAATTTCCATATATTCAGCTCTAATTTTAGGACGCTCATCCTTGCCATTCTGCTTATGATCTAAAATTTTAGTGACCACATAAATTAGGTTTTTCTTTACGTCATCAATAAGCTCAATTTTTCGCTTATTTTCCTCAAGAATCGTTACATTTTCTGATGTGGCATAGACAAAGGCGTTATAAAGCCCCTCAATTTCATCACCAGTTTTAATTCCAACTTCCTTTAATTTTTCCAAATTATTCTGTCTGTCATACTCATCGTTGTAATCAAAATCATCAATAACCATGGACATAGCTTCGATTGGATAAAAAAGCATGTATTTTGAAAGCCACACATCAATAATAACAAGCAAGATAAAAAGTCCCATGATGATACATACAAAACGAATAGAAAGCCAAAGTAGACTTCTTAAAACATCCATAATACTTAGAACTATAGAGACGTAACACACGCAATTTCCATTGCTATCAAACACAGGCTGATAGGCAATTATACTACTATCTCTAAGAAGAGGCTTAACTTCATCACCATTTAAAAAGTCGTTAACATTAGGGATAAAGTTTAGGTCAAAGGTCTCAACAGAGCCAACCCTTTTAGGGGTAACTCCAAGTCTATTAATATCAAAAACCACATGACGACCATCAGACATGAATTTATATACACTAAGGATTTCAACATCTTCATACTCTTTTAAGATATACTCAAGCTGCTCCTTAGTTTCGTAGTAAGAATCATCCTGATCTAAATCCCTTAAATATGAATTAATGCTATCCCCATCGATTGTACCTGCAGCAATACCTGCAAGATTGCTAGCTTCCATCTTCTTATCAGAAAGCATATATCTATAATTTAAGTTAGCATAAATAATCATTGACGTAAAAGCAATAATAAAATAAGAAGGCAAAAGGACCTTAATAACCTTACCTTTAATGGTGGATTTGTATTTTGGGGAATTTTCCCACTCCTTAATAATTGATCTTTTTAGAGGCTTTTGATGCCAGAAAGTCATTGTAAACTTAACATAGGTAGAATTAGGCACCAGGTCAAAAAACATACAAACCACAAAGTAAGATATGGTCTTATCAAGCAGGTCATATAAAAAACTTGCCACAAACCAGCTAGCCAAAAAAGAAAGGCCCTTGTCCTCCAAAAATAAAATAATAGCTTCGTTATATTTGGTAACTTCTACCGTGCCAACTAGCAAAGAAATAACACCGCCTATAACGCCTCCAAGAAAAGCAAATAATAATACATAAAAAATATGAGATTTCCATGATTTCTTTATTCTTCTTGAAGTAAATACCGTTAAAACCGCAATTAGAATATTAATCGGATTATAATAAATAGTCGTTTGACTAAATATCATATTAAAAAAATTGCTAAGTACCGCAACGGTTATACCAGGCAAATATCCGCTAAGAAAGGAAACAAGCATAGTTCCAATGGTATCTAGAAAAATTGGAAGACCAAGAGTAACCGTTACAAGCTTTCCACCGATATTCATAAAAATTCCCACCACAATTAAGATAATAGGAATCTTAAGCTGAGACTTGTAATCTATCTTATCTTCCATATTAACAGACTCATTAGTGCTAGTTTCCACGTGTTTTATTTTGTTTTTATATGCCTTATCTAATCTCCCCAAAATACTCATATACACCTCAAATTAACCAATGATTTTATTAATGGTTCCAATTAATTTTTCCTTACTAACAGGCTTTAATAGATAGCCACTTGGTAAAAGCTTAAGTACGGCTTCAATGTGTTCTCTGTCGTTAACCCCAGTTAAAAAAACCACAGGAATATCTTTAATATCATCGTCTGCCTTAATCATTTCCAGGGTTTGCTTTCCGTCACACACCGGCATTTCATAATCAAGCAAAATTAAATCAGGTCGTTTTTTTCCAATAGTGGTCATGGCCTTCATACCAGAATTAGCAAGCATAACTTCATAATCTTCTTCTAAAAGCCCCTTGATACTACGAAGAACCAGGGCGTCATCGTCCACAACCAATACAGTCTTAGTGTCTTCCTTTGGCTTTGGAGGTGTTTTACTTGACTCCCACTCATTAAGTCCAAGAAGACTATAGACCTTATTAATGACAACTGAATTCTCCACAGGCCTTTCAATAGTCGTACACTGCCTACTATTAATTACATCTTTAAAAAAATCTAATTCAGATTTCGTAGCAACAATTACCACTGGAATATTAGAATATTTAGTTTCAAAAAGCCTGAAAATATAGTCATCTTTAATTCCAATAAGAAGTACAACTATTAAATCCGGATCAATAAGCTTAATCATAGAATCCACATTAGTTGAAGTATCAACACTTAACTGTACTCTAAAATGTTTCTCAAGTTCCTCTTTCAAACTCTTAGATACATCATTGGCTTTACCAATTAGAAAAATCTTCTTCATACAAAAATCCTTTCTAGCTCTAATGTAAGCAGCTTCTTATTTTATCAGAAATTTCTTTAACCTCATCTTCGTTAAGATCAGTAACTGCCGCCTTTAATTGGATAAGTAGTTCTCTAATCTCTTTGGAAAAATTGTAGTCTTTCATCTTTCCCATAAGCTCGTCAGCAGTATCGACATCTAAATCCTCCATGGCAGTCTGTAATAAATCAAGCATAGTTAGAAGTATGTCCTCATCTTCCCTGCTAATTTCTTCAAGTTCCACAGCATCTGAATTATTATTATCACATGCATCTAGATTATTAATATCAAAGACACCATCAAGCTTACTAGCATAGGAGTTCCACTCTGCAATAAAACTATCATGCATAAGTCGAATTTTTTCAATATCTCCGTCCTTTGCTGCAAATTCAAGAAGCTTTGCCATGCCAGCAAGTGGCACAATTCCTATAGTTGCCGCCTGACTCTTCATAGCATGAACTTGAATTCTATATTCATCAATTGAATTTTCAAGATTGTCATAGGCTTTAGCTAGTTTCTTTGATTGAATAAATAAGACATCATTAAAAGAAATCACTGCATCCTTTAACATGCCAATTTCTGGTAAATGAAGCCATGCATATTCCCAATCAAGTCCTTCAACTAAAGGAAGGTCATCTATTGGAGCAGCTTCTCCATTGCCCTTATTTATTGCGCCACCATTTAGCTTTTCTAGTTCCTCTTTAGTAACGTATTCAACCATGGAACTAGGTAGATTTTTTTCTATAGTTTTTAAAATCTTCTCCATGCTAACAGGCTTAGATAAAAATCCTGTAAACCCAAGCTTTAAGTATTTTTCCTTAGCCCCTACCATAGCATTAGCGGTTAAGGCAAAGATAGGAATATTCTTGTAAGAATCAATTTTCTTTATAAGCTGCATAGCCTCAATTCCATCCATTCCAGGCATCATATGATCCATAAATATAATGTCAAACTGCTCTTGTTTTGCCATATTTACTGCTGCCATGCCGCTATCCGCCAAGGCAATCTGTGCCTTAGTGCACTTAAGAATACTATTCATTACTTTTCTATTCATGCTATTATCATCCACAACTAATATTTTTGCCTTAGGGATAATAAATGTGCCACTATCCTCATTAGCACCCTTTATTTCCTTACGCTTGTACTCCCCAACAGGGCTAAAATCCACGATTTTTTGATCAAGGTCAAAATAAAATTTTGAACCCTTTCCATAAATACTTGTTACTTCTAGCTTAGACCCCATTAACTGCAAAAGCTTAACTGTAATATTCATACCAAGGCCAGTGCCCTCAACCTTTCTATTTTTCCCAAGATCGAAACGCTCATATTCATCAAAAAGCTTGGAAATATTCTCTTCTTTAATACCAATTCCAGTATCTTCAACTTCAACATGAAGCCTTAGATTATCTCCATTAACAACACCATTAATTCTCATCCACACAGTACCTGTTTCTGTGTATTTAACAGCATTAGTTAGGATATTAGTTATTACCTGTCTTATATGAACATCATCCCCGTAAAGAGATTTAGGAAGTCTTTTATCAACCTCAACTACAAATTTTAAATCCTTAGCCTGAGCCTTCCATTGAATCATATTAACAAGCTCATAAACAAGATCTGAAAGCTCATATTGCGCCGGCATTATTTCCATTTTCCCCGAATCAAGTTTAGATGAATCTAAAATATCGTTAATTAAGGAAAGTAACGTATTTCCTGCATTATAAATATCCGTAGCATAATCTTTAATTTCCTCTTCACTTGTCTGCCTTAAAATCATCTCATCCATTCCAAGCACAGCATTAATCGGAGTTCTAATTTCATGGGACATTTGTGCAAGGAATCTAGATTTTGCCTGATTAGCATACTCTGCCTCTTCCTTAGCCTCCTGAATCTGATAATACTGTCTGCTAATTACCGTAATGTTACCAAGCTTTGCCAAAAGCCAAGAAATAAGAATTATAAGAAAACCAATGTCCGTAATTAAATACACCTTATAAAAAGTTCTCTCATAGAGCTTAGCATCCTTGTTTAAAAGGAAAGTTGACTCCTTATAAAACGTATCCTTAGAATCATTCATTACCCTAACCTTTAGCTTATATACCCCAAAATGCAAATTGCTATAATAAAGACTGTCAATATTAGATTGTCTAAAATACTGACCTTCATCATCAACCCCTTCAAGTTCTACATAAACTAATGGATCAGAAACAGTGTAATTAAGAATATATGGGCTTATTTGAAGCTGGCCATGCCCTGCAGGAATGTTATAAACCCCATTAACCAACTCAACTTCATTACCCTCATATGATAAATTCTTAAGGATAATTTGAAATCTTAAATCAATATTAGAATAGTTTTTGAAATTAAATGACCTAACTCCATCGCTACAACACAAATACATAATCTGTCCGTCAACATAATTAAAGGAGTTTGCCACAAGGCTAGTATCTAAGCCTCTTTTATGATTAAGTAAGGTATAATTATACCCTTCTTCGTTTTTTAAAAGATCATCCTCATTAACAACATATAGGCCAGCACTAGAAGTAACATACATAACACTTGTATCGTCCTTAAAGACATCGTAGTTATTGCTGTATGGGAAGTTATCAAGTCTTATAATTTCTCCAGTATTTTTATGATAATAAATGTCATTACTTGTTACATAAAGACGACCATTATCACATGGCTTAATTTTTAATATAACTTGAGATTCAAGCCCCTCATCCTGTCCAATATGTTCTACAATTTTTCGATTTTTTATTTTAACAACTCCGCCACCATCTGTACCAACATAAATGGTACTTTCCTCGTCTTCATCTATATTTACAGTTTCCTCAAAAGCTGATAAAACCTTAGTAACTTCAAGGCCGTCTTCTTTACCTATATTTTCAACCACTTCTTCATTTTCAATAAAGGAAAGACCACTATCTGAAGCTGCAAGAATCTCGCCATTTAATAGCTGAATGCAAAATCTAAATTGATTTCCAATAATGCCAGAATTCTCCTCAGTAAAGCTTTTATAGCTTCCGTCAGGTCTAATAAGTACAAGTCCATCCTTACCATTAGTTGAAACCCACAGATTTCTATTGCTATCCCTAAAAATATTTCTTACTCTAACACCATCAAACATATCATAAAGGGAATCCTCAATTCTGCTTCCAGTTATGGTATCCACAAGGATTACCCCATTATCTGTGCCAATATATGCTACGTTAGAATAGATATTTATAGTATTTACATAGCCTGGAGTATGATCAACATTTTTCAAAAAATTATTAAATGGATTTCTTGACCACTTTATAACACCTTGAATGGCAGAAGTGAACCAAACATTTTTCTGATTATCAACAAAAACAGATCTAATGGAAGAATTAAAACCATCCACAGTTAAATTCTGATATTCCCCATCAGATGAGATAAATCCAAGGCCATTTTCTGCGCTAAAAAAGACTCCGTCATAATATCTATCATAACGAATATAATTTACATAACTAACTGTATCTAGATTTATTTCTTTTAGCTTAGTAAAGCTATCTCCAGATTTTTCCCGTATCTCAATACAATTGTCGTTACGTCCAAAGTAATAAGTAACCCCGTCATTACTTTCAACTGATGTATAAAAATAAGTATCATTGTCTGGCTCAATATTATAGACAAGCTTGTCATTCTCAATTATAAAGACATTGCCATACTGATTAACACCGCACAAACTACCTACACCATAGCTTCTAATACTGTCTGTATAAACAACATCTGTCATATAGTTGTAGTCTAAAATCTTGTATTTTTGCTCGGAAACACGAGAAAGCTTGCATACAGTTGATGCTGTGGATACATAGATATTGCCTTCACTATCCTGTGTCAAATCCCTGATAGAATCTGAAGGTAGACCATCCTTTGATGTAATACTTTCCACCTGCTTAGTATCAAAGTCATAACAAATAAGACCAGAATCATTAGTTCCAATCCACAATCTGCCATTAATATCTATAAGCATTCTCTTAACATTAGAAATCTTATCGTTAAACTTAGTCTCCTCAAAGCTTTTTCCATCATATCTATAAAGTCCGGCATAGGTACCAATATAAATATAGCCATCCTCAGCCTGAACAATATCATTTATCTGAGAAGCATTAATTCCTTCATCAAGCCCATAAATATTGCTTGTAAAACTTGCACCAAAATTCACCCCAGAGCCGTCCATAAACATTTCATCCTGCATATTCGCAAAATAGGAATCATTAGATGTTGATTCCTTTATTAAAGCAGCATTTGCCTTTAAAGCTGGAAAAATAAGAGCTTGTGTGGCTAATGGAATTATAATTAATAAAACCAATAGATTTTTAACTTTTTCTTTAGTTGTTTTATCTTCTTTTTTCTGTCCTAAATTTAGGAAAATACCTTCTCTTCTAAAGGCTTCAACTGCAGTAACCATAAGGCAAAGGGACAATACCTTATCCGGTATATTAACCACCAATTCTCCAAGAATGCAGCAGATTATCTTTGAATTAATATAGAATGATAAAAGCTCAACTAAGGCATCTCCCCACACATTTCCTGTCATTCCCTCTTTAAATGCCATATTTATAGGCGTAGAAAAAAACACAGTTGCAAAGCTAACCATAAGGGCAGCAAAAATAACTGTGACACTGTAATTAATTTTTTCCTTCTCATATAACAAAAAGCCCACCACAAAGGCACTACCTATACTTACTAATGCATATAAAGCGTCTCTCGGATTAACTAGTGCAAAAAGCATATTAGTAGCGCCACCACAAATTGCTCCTGCAATAGGGCCTAACACAAGAGTTACCATAAAGGTTCCATAGGTATCCATATAAAAGGGTAAGAAAAACCTAGTAGCTATAATCTTGCCCATTCCATCTAGCATAATGCCAATAAGAATCAGGTAAATACTATACCTATTAACTGTAAATTTATATTTATTCATTTGTACCTCACGATCAAAGTATTACATATAGAAATATTATATCATAATCTGTATACTTTTGCTTTTTTTATTGATTTATTTTTTTCACTATGCTAAAGTGGGTCATTGGATGGTATTCGAAAGAAGCTGTACCGATAGAATTAATTGATTATAAGTTAATATCCCTTATCTTTAACCTTAAAGTAAGTAGGCTTTCTTGTTTAATTTAGACCTTTATGGCTAATATTTATAAACTTCTTAGGACTTACTAAAGGGAATCCATTTAGTTAGATTCAGTATTTTGCTGAAACTATTTGGAGTTATAAAGAAAGGCGGTGATTTTATGAATATAGGTTTTATTGGTGCTGGTAAAGTCGGGTTTTCCTTTGGAAAATACCTAAGTCTTAACCAGCATTTTTTATCTGGTTATTACAGTAAGAACTTAGATTCAGCATTAGAAGCAGGGAAATTTACTAATTCCTTATGCTTTGACAATTTATATGAACTCATAAAGAAAAGTGATATTATTCTCATCACAGTGCCAGACGGACAAATCAAAGCTGTGGCCCAGGAAATAGCTACAATCTCAGGGCTTGATTTTAGTAAGAAGTTTTTTGGTCACTGCAGTGGTGCTTTTAATCACACTATCTTATCGGATTTAAAATCTTTAGGAGCTTATACTTTCTCTCTCCATCCATTCCTAGCAATTTCAGATAAATACAAGTCATACAGAGATTTTTCTAATGCCTTTTTTACAATTGAAGGCGATGAAATGGGCATTAAGACAGCCAGTTCATTAGTTAAATCCCTTGGCAACCACTACAAGGTTATTGATTCAAATTGTAAGCCTAAATACCATACTGCAGCGGTTTTTGCCACTAACCTTATGGTGGGACTATGTGATATGGCATCGGATTTACTTATGGACTGCGGTTTTTCAAAAGAAGAAGCTAGTCTGTCCCTTAGTAACATCCTTCGGGCTAATCTTGAAAATGTTATTCAAAAAGGTAGCGTAAATGCCTTAACTGGTCCTGTGGAGCGAAATGACGAAGGCACAGTAATCACCCACCTAAACTGTCTATCTAACAGGGAGGATTACAGTCGTGTATACAAGGACTTATCCCTACATTTAATCGAAATTGCCAAAATAAAACATCCAGACAGGGACTATAGCGACTTAGAAGAAAAGCTTATGGTACTTGGCTAAGAAAAAAGAAGGAGAATTTATGAAACGTACTGTTACTACTTTACAAAAAGCTAAAGAAGAAGGTAAGAAAATCAGCATGCTTACTTGCTATGACTACACTACTGCTTGCATCGTTGAAGAAGCTGGCATTGACTGCGTACTTATTGGGGATTCCCTTGGTATGACTATGTTAGGTTACAATGACACTCTTCCTGTTACCATGGAAGATATGATTCATCACACAAGAGCTGTATCTAGAGGTCTTTCTAATACTTTTCTTGTGTCTGATATGCCATTTTTATCTTATCAAACTTCTATCTATGATGCAGTTATGAATGCTGGTCGTCTAGTTAAGGAGGGTCATGCACAGGCTGTAAAACTTGAAGGTGGTGCTAAGGTTTGCCCTCAAATCGAGGCTATTGTCAAAGCTGACATTCCTGTTGTTGCTCACATCGGTCTTACTCCTCAATCTGTTAATGCATTTGGTGGCTTTAAGGTTCAGGGTAAAACAACAGACAATGCTAAACAACTTATTGAAGATGCCCTTGCTGTAGAAAAGGCTGGTGCTTTTATGGTTGTTCTTGAATGTGTTCCTGCTAAACTTGCTAGTTTAATTTCTAAGAAGCTTTCTATTCCTACTATTGGTATCGGCGCAGGTGCAGGCTGCGATGGACAGGTTCTTGTATACCAAGATATGCTTGGTATGTTTAATGGCATCAAGCCTAAGTTTGTTAAGCATTTTGCTAACATTGGAGAAGAAATGAAAAAGGCATTTATGGCTTACGATGAAGAAGTTAAGGCTTGTAGCTTCCCAGCAGAAGAGCATACATTTGCAATTTCTGATGAAGTTATGAAGGAGCTTAACTAGTAAGACTTTGTCTTCAATATAAAAATTTTTGGAGGATTGTAAAATGATTAGAACTGAATTTATTGATGATGTTAAGAAACTTGTTCGTGAATGGAAAAGTGCTGGGCTTTCTATTGGCCTTGTACCTACTATGGGTTATCTTCATGAAGGTCACGCTAGTCTTATTAAGAAAGCTAGAGAAGAAAATGACCGTGTTATTGTAAGTGATTTTGTTAATCCTATTCAATTTGGTGTTGGTGAGGATTTAGAAAGTTACCCTCGTGACTTTGAGGCTGACTGCAATTTATGTGAGAGTTTAGGAGTGGACCTTATTTTCCATCCATCTCCAGAGGAAATGTATTTACCTGGTTTCCACTCTCATGTAGGTGTTGATACTTTATCAACAAATCTATGCGGTAAAAGCCGTCCTATCCACTTTAACGGTGTTTGTACTGTTGTTACTAAGCTTTTTAATATCTCTGAGGCTGACAGAGCTTATTTTGGTCAAAAAGATGCTCAGCAGCTTTGCATTGTTAAGCGTATGGTTCGTGATCTTAACATGAATATTAGTATTATTGGCTGCCCTATCATTCGTGAGGATGACGGCCTTGCAAAGAGCTCTCGTAACACTTACCTTAATGCCGAAGAAAGACAGGCTGCTCTTATTCTTCACAAGGCTTTAACTAAGGGTGAAGAGCTTGTAAAATCTGGTGAAACTGATGTAAGCAAAGTTAAGCAGGCTATTACAGATATTATTAATACAGAGCCTCTTGCAAAAATCGACTACGTTGAAATCGTTGATGCGTCTGAATTACAAGCTGTTGAAACTATAAATGGCGAGATTTTATGTGCTATTGCTGTTTACATCGGAAAAACAAGACTTATTGATAATTTCTTTGCATAAGATTTCATTGGTAATTATAAAGACATCGATTCTTATATATTGCTAAATTTAATTATTAGGAGAGTATTATGAATTTAACTATGTTAAAGGGTAAGATTCACCGTGCAGTTGTTACACAGGCTGAATTAAATTACGTTGGAAGTATTACAATTGATAGTGAGCTTTTAGAGGCCGCTGGTATCTTAGAATATGAAATGGTACAAATCGTTGACGTTCAAAACGGTAACCGTTTCGAAACATATACAATCGCAGGAGAACCTGGTTCTGGCATGATTTGCCTTAACGGTGCTGCTGCAAGACAGGTTTCTGTTGGGGATAATGTCATTATAATGTGCTACGCACATTATAACGAAGAAGAAGCTAAGTCTCATAAGCCTAAGGTTGTATTTGTTGACGAGCACAACAAAGCTACTCGTATTACAAATTACGAAAAACACGGAGAACTAGGTTAAAGTAAAGAGTAAAGAGCTAAAGAGTAAAGAGCTAATTAGTTAATAATAAAAGATAGGCTGATAAATGAAAGGCTGTCATGCAATGCATGACAGCCTTTCTTATTCACATAACCTATTTAATTAATAGTCGGGGTGACAGGATTCGAACCTGCGACCTCTTGATCCCAAATCAAGCGCTCTAGCCAAGCTGAGCCACACCCCGTAAGATTTAAATTAAAACAAAGACGTTTAATAGAATACCATATTTTTAGATAAAATCAAGCACTTTCTATTAAATTCCATAAATTTCTTGGGTAATTGTATCTTTCCCGGGGCTTTGGCGCCCTTTGGGCGCTTAGTTTCGTACTGGAATTTTGAGATTTTGCGGGTAAGTTGAGATTTTGCGTGTTTTGATGGTATGCGAAATTACAGGACTTGGGAAAAAATCCGAATATTCAACAGTTGATACAGGCACACAGAAGAATTCTTATAATTACCTGTATGAAGCAAGTTAAATGTTTGCAACAAGTTGCAGGTAATATTTGATTTCTTGGTTTTTACCGGTAGTCTCCTACTTGCCTTAAAACTTACAATACCGGTAGATGATAAATTTCTGGGAATTGCCTGTAACTTGCTTAATCACGGAAGGCTATGCCAAATCAAAGCATACAAGCAAAAAAGGAATTCTTAAGCTTTACCTGTACGATATTAAATTAATTTAGTTAGCCTCTTACCATCAAAAAAGGAGTTGCCAGTGGCAACTCCTTTCCCTTTTAAACAACTAGATTTATTACATCATGTTGTTTGGATCATATGTATTATTTACATTGTTGTTTGTATTTGCTGAATTAACTTGGTATGACTGATTGTTCATTCCATTATTAGCATTATACTGATATGAGTTCATTTCATTAGGGTTAAATTGATATGACTGATTATTCATTCCCTGACCATTTGCATTGCTAACTGGCTGTCTAAAAGTAACAGTATTATTTGCCATATCTTTTGCGACATTTACTGGTATGTCATTAAGCTTACATGCGATTGCATATGTGTTATCAATAATATCTGCAAATCCATCTAACATAGTTTTTTGTACAAATGCTACAATCACAAGTACAATAATTACTGGGATTGCACAAATTTCAAGTAAATCATCATCAGAACTTAAAAATAAAATTCCTAAAATAACTGCCACTGCAATTGAAACAAACATTACTATGTTTCCAAAAAGTCTAATAGTTGTTGCACTTCTCATAATAATTATGCCTCCTAATTTTTATTTTTTAATTATATAAAAAGCAACTTATTATACCACTTTAATTACATATTGCAAAATATACTGCTAATTACACTTTTTACCTACTTTTATTACAATCTATAAAAACAAGATGGAGTTGCCAGATGGCAACTCCTTTTACTTATCAAAATCTATATTCTACATCTTCATCTCCATGCCTAACTTTAAGCACTCAAATCCATTCTTCTCATAGAACTTCATTGCGCTTTCATTACAAGCCCAAACATTTAAAGTTACATTGTAGTATCCATTATCCTTGGCAAAGCTTTTAACATAGTCAATAAGCTTTGTTCCAACATGCTTTCCTCTTGCCTTCTCATCTACGCATAAATCATCAACATAAAGAGACTTTATATCGGTTAAGATGTTATCTCCAATATGCTGCTGTGTCTGACAGAAAGCATAGCCTAATACCTTTCCTTCTTCCTCTGCAACAAAAATAGGATTTAAATCGTTCTTTATTAATTCCTCTAACTGTTCCTTAGTATACTTAGTTCCTACATTAAAGATATCTGGTCTTCCCTTGTGATGAACTAAGTTTACTTGTAATAGTAAATCTAGAATTGTCTCTATATCTTTAGATTGCGCTCTTCTAATCATTCCTTCTTCCTCCTTGTTGTTAACGCAATTGCTTTATATCACTGGTTAACAACACAATCTTCTCTAATGCTATAATACGCTTACTTACCATAGCTATCAAAATACTTCAATTCTAACTTCTTAGCCTTGTTAAAGCACTCCTCATTCTTCTGTTGGATTGGAGAATTATTATCACTAGCAAGGGATAGACATTCACTTACATCTTTATCATATTCCCCTGTGGTATTATGATACCAATACCAGTCATTCTTAGAATCATTGTATTCTGTAAAGTAAAAATCCGTTGCTTCTAAGGCATCATTACCACTATTAATCTTATATAAGCCCCAAATTGTATAGGTTGCTCCAGCTGATCCTATATGGTACAAGGTATTATCATCCAATAAATAAAAAGAGCTCCTAAATCCACCATCAGCTAATAAAATGGGTCTATCATTCTGTAAAGTATATATAGCTAAAATTCTGTTCTTGTCTTGATCTAAATAGCTTTCTGCAAAAATCAATTCATCTACACCATCTGAATTAATATCAACTAATGTGTAACCTATTTCTGATTCAATCTCTTTTAGTGATTTGCCAGAAGCTCTTTCTGTTCCAATTATCTCAGCAAATCCATTTTGTCCTTTTTCTATTGTTTGCGAGCCATCAAATTCAGAAATAAAAGTATATGTATCATCCACTATTTTCTTATATGCTGAATTTAATTCCTTCTCTTTAGTTTCAGACTCACTAGATTGGCTTGTCTTTGCATCCTCTACGGAGGCTGTACTTTCAACACTTACATTAGTAGATGAATTATCCACCTTATCGTCCCTTTTAGCGTCATTTTTTCCACATGCTGCTAGAGTTATTAACGCTCCACATAATAATATTCCTGCAAATCTCCCTTTTCTCATAAAAAATATCCCCTCTTTTAATATCCCCTCTTTTAATTTTAAGCAGTTAATTCATGTCTTATTTTTTCAATAAGTGTTACATCAGCAGGTAGCCATGCAACCTCATCTAAATGCTTACTAGTTAGCCACTTTGCGGCTTCATGTTCCTTAAGAACTAAGTCTCCCTCTTCAATCTCAGACCAGAAACAATCCATTGAAAGATGGAAAGTTGGGTAGTCGTATTCGATTGTATCAATTAAATCGCCCACCTTAATCTTAGTGTCCAATTCTTCCATAATTTCTCTGCGAAGGGCTTCCTTAGGAGTCTCACCCTCCTCAATCTTACCGCCAGGAAATTCCCAGCCACCCTTTAAATCGCCGTAACCTCTTTGGGTTGCAAAAATGATTGGATCACCGTTAGCGTTTTTATCCTTTATGACTGCTGCCACTACTCGTATTGTTTTCATATGAATTATTCTCTTTCACCAAATATAGTCTTATTGATATCAATAATCTGTTTAAAAATTGCTTCTAAAACATCCACTACTATACTATTCCCAGCCATTTTTATTAGTTTCTCTATTGAATATAATTTTCTGTTCTTTGCTGTCTGAGGATTATTACTTATAACTCTATCAAAGTCTTCCTCTTCAAATCCCATTAATTTGAAACATTCTCTAGGTGTAAGATATCTCCAATCAACCTTACCTCTTGCATAATTCTTATAAGTGATCAAACCTGAATTTGGATTTCTATCTTGCTTAGTAGTAACTGTATTAACGTTTATTTCATTTATCTTTTTCCCATCAAAAAGTAAATCATTATCTTCTCTAATTTTTCTACGTGAAGGTGTATCATTTGGCTTACATGCATCAGCCTCCATCTTATATTTAATATCCTTTTTATAATCTAAACACAAAATGTCCTTTAAATACAATTTTCTTCTTTTTATTCTATTTGCAACTTCAACATCTTCTAGATTATTTTGAAAAAAATATTCATCTAAGATTTTCTCTAACTTATCATCACCGTTTGTTAGAATACTAATCATATATGCCCTCTCTCGTTTTTGAGGAATTCCAAAATTTTTAGCATTTAATCTATATATCTTGTTATAATAACCTAAATCATTCAATGTTGATTTCCAATCATTAAAGTCTTTCTCATGGACCTTCGATAAAATGTTACAAACATTCTCCATAACTAAAAACCTTGGTAACGCTCTTCCCTCTTCATGCATTTCCAATAGAATTCGTTCTACTTCCCACAACATACCTGATCTATTGTGTGCATTCCTTGCAATACCACTTTTATTTCCATGCCAATATCCACACGCAGATAAGTCTTGACATGGGAATGAATAGGTAAACAGATCTACATTTTCCGGAATCATATTTCCTTTTATGTCAGTTATACTTACTAGATTATTTGTTTCTTTTATTGCAGCATGTAGCATTCTCTTAACATTCATTGGTAAACGCTTAAACGAAGTCTCATTCATTGCTTTTTTTCCATCTGCACTTAAAGTGAACTTTTGTAAAAAATTGACCACTTCATCATCACTTATATGTTCATATTTTTTTGTATTAATCTCACCTTTATGAATCATACAATACGCTAATATAGCGTTTATATCCCAATCAGCTGTATTTAAAATATCAAATTCTGCATTTATATTTTCTAGTGCCTTAGCCTGACTTCCTATACCACTAAATGTCTCAATAACTCTAAACATACCGTCTCCTCAAATTAATTACCATATATCGTATTGTAAGCCATCCAAATCAACAGTATACGTCAATTTTATAACAGAATCTGGTATATGATCATCCTTAAATGATGCATCGACAATTCTTGGAAACTTATCATCTACTATATATCTTCTTTTCTCTAAAATCTTGTATTTTTCTTCTCTTATACTAGCTCCATTGTTATAACCCAAGTAACTTAACTGATACTCTATCTTATCTTCATCATATCCATCATTTATAAGCATATCCTTAACATCATTAATAGAAAGCCCTTCTCTTGACTTCTCTAATCGGCAAAAATATAAATATAATGCTTTTTCACTTTTTAGTTGATGTTGACTTGAGATTGTTATAGAAGCCTCGTATCTCTTAATAGTTGATTTAACTTCAAAACTACTTTGATTGCTTTCTATATCATGACTTCCAGCATTTACCGCTGTCCATTCTATATCCTTATCTTCTTTAAATAACTTCTCTAACACTAACATTTCTGCTATCACACTATACGCTTCCATTCTCGAAAAAGTGTTCCCCATCAGTTTACACCAATTTGTCCACCATTGGAACGGATCATCTAATATTTCTTTTCTATGGGAACCATCTTTTCCTGGTTCTAAGAACTCTGCACATACTGAAGCAAACTCGTATCTTAAGTTTTCTACCTTACAACTCAAAACAAGATATTTCTTATTATCATATATAGTCTGTGTATTCAATTCGCAACTAGAGAATTTTTCTGATATATTCTTTTCTTTATTAAACTCAATAGCTACTCCATACTTATCATCATCTCTTAAGGCGATTGCGGAATACTGCGTAGGCAAAGATTTTATTATTCTACTTTTATTTCTCGGAACTGTTGCTAAACATTCTCTAATATCATCTAATAAATTCATAATACTACCTCTTTCTAAAAGCTTTATAAACAGTACTTGCCACGCCAAATGCTAAAAGTGGAGGGACTGCATTACCTATTTGTTTATAAGCATCTCCCATCGAACAATTATAATAAAAATCATCCGGAAAAGATTGTATTCTTGCCGCTTCCCTCACAGAAATTCCTCTTGGTTCCCAAGGATGAATGTGACTATATGTATCCTTTGCCAAGTGTGCAACTAATGTATGTGATGGTTTTGAAGAATCTAGTCGTTTCCATTTATTCTCGAATTTTTCTCTATCATACTTTGGAACCATTTTCTTTTTTAAATTTTCATAAGCCTCTGTATTTTTTTCATAACCAAACAACTTAGCTTCTTCTTTAAATAATTCATCAGCTATTCTTGATGCATCTATGTAGTTATCACCTTGTTTCATTTTTTCAAAAATAGGAAAATCTCTAATATTTCTTCTAAACGCATTCGCTGTAACACTCTTCAATTCATTCCCGTACCAAGTTCTCATTGCTTTCTGAAAATCATTCTGAATTTCAGTCTTATATGGATACTCAATATTCAGTGAAATCAACTTATACTTTGAATCAGCTGTTGGAAATAATACGGGTAAATCTGAAAAAGCATCTTCAATTGTTACCCAGTACTTTGTTGCTTTCAAATTATTCTTTGGTTCTTTGAAAAATTTACAACGTTTATATCCCTCAAATCTTTTTTGATGTTGTGTAACCACATTGTTTTTACTTTGATTTGTTGGTTTAGGTAAATCAATACTCTTTTCTTCACCTTTTTTTATTGCTAACACAAAAACTCTCTCTCTTATTTGTGGTACTCCATAATCTGCTGCATTTAATATTGTCCAATAAGCATCATAATCATGTTTAGATAATTCTTCACAAACTATTTCTGGTATATTCTTATCTCCAAAATTTGTGGATTCAGGAACATTTTCCATAACAACAGCTCTTGCATCCATTGCAAAAACAAACCTTAGAAAATCTTGATATAGATATCCTCTGGCATCGTTTGTATTAACACGACTTTCTCCTAGGGATCGTAATTTTCCACGCCCTGCCATAGAGTATGCTTGACATGGTGGACCACCTATAACTATGCAACCCTCGTCGCCTATTTTATCCCTAAATATATTTTCATCAATCTGTGTTATATCACCACATATATGATTTTCCTTACGTCCATAGCGCCAAGATAAATTATAAGAAATTGTTTCACATGCTTCAGGCATCAGCTCTATTCCTGCAGCTATTTCAAATCCAGCCTTTTCAAACCCTAAAGCAAGTCCTCCGCATCCAGAAAATAAGTCTATAACTTTTGGCAACATTACACTCTAACCCCCGCATCATTAAATAATGATCTAACATATTCTTTTTCTCCGCCAAGGTATAATGCTGGATCTATAACAACACTCTTTGCTGTATTTAATTTCATAACTATTCTGAATAAACCGTCACTCTGTGTCTTTGTATTTCTATCATAATTTTCTAATTCTTTTTGTGGAATTCTACTGTAATAATACATTATATATCTATAAACATTAATAAATGTACCATTTCTTCCAGTACGTTCCTCCAAATTTAAAATACTATCTGTAGTAAAACATGGTGAATCAAGAATTTTTGCAGTTGCATCAATTCCACCTTGCCATGATAAGTGAATATACCACCAAATAGATCTCAACCAAATTCTAACTGGTTTACTCCAATAATGACTATCATTATCTTTTCCCCAACGCTCTGCGACAACATCAGGAACTACCTTTAATGATAAATAACGCCAAAAATCATCATTTGATGCTGCTCTCATATTAAATCCTGATTGTTTCCATAAATACTCATACAATAACAATCCTACATGAACATCAATGTAATAATCTTTTTTTGTTATATTTTTTTCTTCACATTCTTGTCGTATTGACTTATTAAAATTCTGAATTTCTTCTCTTATTCTTAAATAATCATTATCAATACTTGGTAGTGATGGATAATTTGACAACCATTCTTTCATTGCAATCTGTGACTCTGCCCTATTTAAAGTCTTTATAATCATAATCTTATAACCTCTGATCTAAAAATTTTCTTATTGATAATGATAAAGTTTCCATTGACGATACGTCCCATTCAAGTGTATTAACAAAATAATAAACTGCTTCTGATACGCTACCTCTTTTTAAATCATTGCCAATAAGCGATTCTTCCCAATAATCATCTTCTTGCTTTAACTTTGTAATAACTAACATTAAAGCACTTGCTATTATTTCTTTTAAAAGTTGTTCATCAAAAGTTCTCTTTGTTTTATCAAGATATTTATAATTCTTATGAGCTTTATTAATAAATACAGATACACACTCATTAAACGATTCATATGTAGGATCATCCCATTCACATTTTGCGTACCATAATGGTTGAGATGGTTCATAAACCTCGTACATTGGAAACATTGAGCCATTACCATCAAGCATAATTGTAAATTTATCTAACTCTCCCAAAATACAGCCATATTCATTTGCTAAATGTTCTTCTCTTCCTAATGGAGTTCCTGCACTTTTTATATATATTATTGTTGTAAACTCAACTTCTCCTCTTAATTGAGCTTCTTTAAATTCATAATTTAATTCAAATTCAAGATCTTTTTGAGAATTTGTTATTTCGCCAACAGTTATAACTCCACGCTGCTTAGAGTCTCCTGATGTCCATACTACTGCTAATCCCAAAGTTGCATTATTACATGCGACTCCTTCTTCTCCAAACAAGCACTGATATGTTCTTAATGTATATCTTCTTTTTAATCCAAAACAATAATCGTCTGGTGTCCATATTCCATCTGAATCTTCTAACTTAAAAACAAAATTACTTCCATCTATGGGTTCACTATTAAGTTCATATTCTTGTTCATCTCTTATATAATAGAATCTATATGGATAACATTGAAATCTAATTTTTTTCAACATTTCTTCATTTATCATAGGAAAAAGTGATATATTAGACGCCATTATAACTCACCATCCTTTTCTAGTTTAAACACAGGTTTTAAATCCTTACGTGATAGTTTTAATTTCACTTTTACCTGTAAATCAAAATTACTTTCTTTCTTAAAATCAAAGTGTACTCCTACAATTGAGCCTTTCTCTGTCTTTTTTAGCTTCACGTCAACAAAATCTGTTGTTTCGTTATCATTTGATTCTGTTAAAATAGTATTAATTTTTAATTGGCTATCATTTCTTACAGTACCTGTTATATCCGTATCAACTACATCAAATGGCATTAATAGGTTCATCTTATTTTCCCACTCTGTATAACTTATAGCACCTGATTCAGATTCAATTGCTAATTCAAATCCAGTAGAATTCACTTTGCTTCTTGATTCTAAGTTTAATGTAATAATAATTCCATCAGGACAATACTCGATTCCCTTTTCACCATATTTTAAAACAACGTTCTTATGTTTTGAAATAACATCGTCCTTCTTAGTTTTTTTAGGTGATGCACTTGGTTTTCGTCCAAAATTTTCTGGAGGAAGTAACAAATCACCAAACAGTTTTCCAAAACCTGAGTTTAATCTACTACTGTTTTCTTCCTCCTCATCCATAAACTCTTTTGAAATTTTACTCTTTATTTGTTTTTGTACCTTTGAAACAATTCTCGGATTAAAATTACCAATACTAAAATCGCCCCATGATGTATGATCAGCCATTTCACTTTTTCTTACATATTCTTCTAACTTATAATTTACCTTCTCATCATATAAATTATTATCTGAATTAAGTACAAACATTGCCATAATAAATTCATCTTTATTAGACGAACTTATTCCATCTACCCATGTACCTACGTCTTCATAGGATACAATCATACCTGGCTTTCTTGTAAAAAAAACGACTGGCTTATTAGTCTCTTTTTCTCGTATTTCACAATTAAAATACATATAAGGTTCTGGTTTATTATCAGGATAACAAGCTTTTAAAACTTTTCTTGGCACCTTTGTAAACGCTATTGCACCTGCCTTTTGAGATACTAAAACATTTCTTAAATTTATATCTTCAACCTTGGTTTCTACACCATCATTATCTAATATATCTTTAGGGTATTTGTTTCCTAATGCTCTATTGTATAAGGCTTGAACAATTTGAAATGTAGGTTCCATATTATCTAGCCCTATCCCCTCATTATTGATTTTTACTCGTAAATACTTTCCATATTGATAATTTATGTTGTTTAGCCTTGGAGCATACCATCTCTGAACTGCAACTTTCAAGTATTCTTCCACGTTGCTTCTCCAATATGGTTGTATAGTATTTTCACCATCTTTATATTCTATTTGATTATTATTTAATAGATTATATTCATCTACATATGGAATAATTATTACCGTTCCTGTCTTATCACCTGAATATGGTTCTATTCCAAATATACTCAAAAGTCTATTTGCTTCCATTTCATCTGTTATTGGTTGAGTTTTATTCTGTCCTATTTCTTTACCCCACCATGCAATACCTCTTTTTGATTTTCCATTAAGGACAGGTATTAGAGCATCTTTACTCATTTCATCTTCAACTAAGGAAGCAACAAAACGGGATTCATAATTTCCATCTTCATTTAGTATCCTACTATAATATAAAACCAATCCTATACCGACTCTAAAATAAACAGTTTTACCTAACCCCCAGGAACCACCTGCTCCTTCTGCTTCCTGTGGCTTACTTATTTGATAGATTAGTTTTAATAGATTTCCGTATTTATTATCTAAGACTTCATCTTCGTGTAATTTTCCAGTTAAACCAACAGTGTGATAATCGCTTATTGCTATATATCTATATCTATTATCTCTATATCTATTATTTAAGGAATCAGTAATACCTTCTAGTTCATTATTTAAACGTTCTTTTTCAAAATAGCCAGTTAAAAAATCAACTGATACGTAATCGTCCTTATCATTTTTCGCATCTAAACTATTTTGTATAGATTCTCTAACAAGCAAATCGAGAACAGGCATATTATTATTCTGTATTAACTTTAATAAAGAGCTTCCTGATTGAGCCATTCTTCCCGGTTCAGCAATTTCAATCTTCATCTGTGTCCTCCAAATCTCCTTTATAATTGTTTATATTTTCTAGTTTTATAGAAATCCTTGCAACACCATCTTTTCCTTTCTTAACTCCAGGTATATTTATACATAATCCTACAATATCCTCATTTACACCCAAATCATCTCTTTCTTTTTTTGATTCCGAATTACTTGTATTATTAGTAGGTTTAACATATTTAGAATCTTTATCAATCATATATATAATTACTTGTGGAGTAGCTTCTAGTCCTGCTTGATTTCTTATTTCCTTCGCTTTATCTGCTTTAAAACTATCAACCATATCCTTTAAATCTTGCTTAGCATTAGTCAAATCTACGTCAGCTATAATATCTTTAGGATCTCGTAAAACACCTATATTTACTTGACTATCTAGTTCATTGTTTTCTTTTATACGTGTACGTTTCACTTTATTAACCTTGAAGTCTGTATTTGAAATTTTCCAAACTCCATTAGTATCATTATTTTTTCCAGCAACGATAACATTCCAGTTATCAAGATTATTTTTTTTAGTTTCATTTTCAACCCAACTGATTAAAACATCAATATTATTTAACACAACTAATCTAGAATCAAATTTATAATCCAAAAGCATCTGTTTTATTACATCAAATTTAACATTCTTCCATACCAATGCATTTTTGGCGTGTTTATTTTCTTCCTTATGAGCTTCACAGTTTCCAAGTTTTCTTATAAAACTCTCCACAATATTAATATTGTTTCTTAAGATTTTTTCATCTTTATCAAACTTATAAGTTTGATAGTACATACCACTATAATCCAGTTCCGCTTTTATAACACTTTGCATTTTATTTTTTGCTGTAATTCTGATAAAACTTACTTTAGGTGTATTTCTAACTCTTGGAGCATACTCTGCTGGTGTTTTACCAAGTTTACTCATTTCTGATATTTCATTTCTTAACTCATAATCTAATTTTGATAAAAATTTAAATTGTTCATTTGCCTTATATGTTATCCATATTCTAGGAATTAATTCATATCCTTTACGATATCCGAACCATCTTCCCATCTGCATTAAAGTATCTGCCTGTCCAACAGAACGTAAGAAATAAGTACTAATCAAGCCTTCAATCGTAAGTCCTCTTGATAACGTCGCACCACCAATTACAATAAAAGCCGGAGCCACCTCTGGCATCTTGTCTTTATCGGGATATGCTAATCTTACATACATTCCTTCATCGCTAATTCCATTATTCTTGCAATTATCAACACACAAATGTAATCCATTATGATATACCAACTCATTATCTTCATCTAGCTTTATATTAGTAATTTCATGTTTTAACAAATCCTCTAAATATGGTAATATGTTATTAAACTCAGGATAATCTTTTAGTTCATATCTCCTATCATAATCAGGATATTGCCTTAAAAACTTTTCAAGTGGCATCCTTTCTGTTTGTATTTTCCATATCTTTTTACAGTACTCAATAAGATCTTCCTTAGATGACTCTTTTATCCAATCCATAACTAATTTTGCTATATTATTATGATGTTCTGTTTTCTGACTTGTATGTATTAACATACTTATCGGTTTCTTATAATCAATATATCGTAGGCATGCAACACCGCACATGAACCAACATATAGCATCCTTTAATGTACTTGGTAAAGTAAAAACTTCATCATTATGTATACCTTTTATTAGTTCCAAGTCACTTTCATTAATAATGTTTACTATATCCAAACCCATATACTCTTCACCATTATCGTCAGTCTCATCAACACCAAAAATTTGTTGTGGTCCAAAATACTCCTTTGAAACAGCCAATGTTGTAATAAAATTAAATGGATAAAGAGAATCTTCTTTACATTCGTTAAGTATGTTAGCATATGGAGTAGCTGTATATCCTATATAATTCATTGCTTTATACTTAGCACTAATTGTCTTTGACTTATAATCCTTTCCATTAACCAAATTTGTTATAAGTTTATTAATTGTCTTTCGTTCACCACTATTAACATCTGCTGTATTAATTCCTGCTTGATCTGCTTCATCATCAATAACAAGTATTTTCATTTGCGCCTGTTTTTTAGGATCTACTTGCAACCATTGAATTAAATCTTTTAATCTTGACGCATTTTTTAAACATACTGTAAAAAATCTTTCTGAATTTGAAGTGAAATTGCAATCTGTAGCCCTCTCTCCCCATAATGATCTTCTTGATAAGTGATTTAATCCCTTCCACTTAATATTTCCATCATGATTTAAATCATTCCATAACCTTTCTTGTGTCTGTTTTCTTAAATTTTCAATTGTTCCCGATAATACAATAAACATATTATAGCCATTATCTGCTGCCATAGCCATAAGTGCCGCCATATTTGCTGTTTTACCAGACTGTACATTACCAACAACCATACCTCTAATTGGTTTCATATGTGTTGTATCACTGCTCAATTTTTTTAAAATTTTAAAAGAAGCATTCTTTATTTCCTCTACTGTTTGTTCTTTAAATCCATTTGAAATTAATCTTTTTCTATATAACTGCCAAGACGAATATGGATCTGATGATATTCTAGCATCATTTTCCTCACCATCCATTTGAATCATTGCATAGCCATTATTCTTACTTATCTCTATTGATTCTCTTTCTGCTGTTTCTTCTTGATTAACTAATTCAATCCATTGTTCAGGCGTAATACTTGGCCAAAAATTCATCCTAGTTTGGTTTTTTAAAAAATCCTCAAGTTTTTCTTTAACAAATGATTCAGGATGTCTAATATCTTCCCACTCTTTTTTCTCGTTTTCTCTTGCATTGCTAATCCATACCCTTATTTTATCGTAAATTGGCGTGTTTAAATCTATCATATTTCCTCCATTATATCGGATATTTTCTGGCTTTCTAACCATTTTTAAGTATAATTTTATATTTCATAACCGTCAACTTTCAATCCTTCATTTAAAAGAGAAAAAGCGCCATTAAAGACGCTTAATCACAATATGATATTCTTTTTTTCAGATACTTAGAAAAATCAAAGCCACTCCTTTTATCTACAAAACTGCTACCATCAATTCTTATTGACAATTTATGAGCGTCATCATTCCTTCTCTTAAATTGCTCAATCACAATATCTGTAATCTCAGAATTAGGAATCTCAAATACATAAAAGCAATATGTCACAATATCATTTAATACAATATTCCATGTGTTCTTCAAAAGGTCTTCCTGTGGATCAATCGCATATTCATTGTTATTATTTGCTCTTTTTGCATAACTGAATTTTTTATTTTTTAATACATTTTCTCTTATATACTTTCTCGCTGGAGCCAATTGTGTTAATTGTAATACCCTATTACTTACCAAACTAGTTCTTTGTGCATCAGGTGATATATTTTCACTACTAAAGACACTTACACCTATAAAATCTAATATGAAATTTATCTCTTCTATAAATCCCTCTAAAACAATTCTACGCGATTCCTTAATATTATATATATTGCCTTTCTGTATATTATCGACACTTAATACGTTTCTCATCTTTGCTAACGATATTAATTCTGCCTCTAAATAATCTATATCTGAACTATCTAAACTATTAGAAGTTGTTGTTAAAATAATCACTCTCTTCCACCAATCCTTATTAGCTTCATGATCTTTTATTCTTCTTTTAAGTTCCTTAGCTTGTCCTATATATACTTTTTTATCCGATAATAACAAATACACACCGAAATTATTACTTTCGCTTAATTCTAATAATTGCTTTATCTTTGTACGTGGTGAAGATATAACAACAGCTCCATTCCCATTGCTATTCGATAATTTCACAACCCCATCCAATGTACCATTATAAAAAACAACATCAACTACCTTAGCATTACTCATGATCTTTCACTCCATCTTTATTTATACTTAGATTATATATCAATTAAAAATGCAAAAAAAGATCTATATTTATCCTAAAATGGTTACAAATACTATGATGAATATGTAATTGATGTAAACAAATACATGAACAACCTTCTTCAATATAAATAAATAACGATTTCAAAATTGATAAAATAAGATAACCCAATATGTACCGACCCCCAAAAAAAGTTAGACCAAAAAATCTAATGATTGGAGGTCGGTACATTATCCACAAAGTACTCTTTTTAATAAAAAACTTTCTTCTATACTGTTATTAGGAATTTATTAATATACTTTTTCCCCATTAAATCATATTCATCAAAATCGAAATCATACATGTTGTTAAGTAATTTACTTATTTTTTTCATTGCTCCCTGAGTTTCAAATATATCACTACAATAATTTTCGAATATTTCTGAATTTTTAAGACTCAACACACTAATTGCTGTTTTTAAAACCAGATTTTCATCCCTTATTCCCCCTTTTAGCCATATTTCAAATAATCCTGCATTGTATTCATATATATTTCCTAAATCATATATATTTAAATCGCCAATCATTTTAATCATATATTCATCATAACTTTTAATCTTTAATTTGGATTTATTAAAAGCAATTCGTGTCATTATTTTAGTAATTGTATCTAATCGATTAATTTCAGACAACCGTATAAAACAATTCATTAACTCTTCAGAAATATTATTCAAAGCAACTGAATTGATAGTTTTACTAGTTTTTATACTATCTAATAATATATCTACATTGCTTTCTATTTTTGTTACATAAATATCATTTTCTTTGCTTAATTTATACATATTTTTTGATATTACGTTATTTTCCTTAAACATCGGATATATTTTATTCTTAATTATTTCTTCTAAATTTAATCTCATAGCATCTGTTATATATGAATCTAGTTCAGCATATCCATCTGTTTTCTTTAAATATGAAAAATAATCTATCAAAGATAATACAACCCGCACATTTTTTTCAAGCCATTCTTCATAATAAAAGTTAGAAATTAATCTATCAAACAAATAATTAGCCATTTTTAGATCGTTATTTTGTATGCAACTAGATATCAAACTTTCTCTAAATCCATAATAGTTTACTGCGTAATCAAAAAAGAACTTTATAATCTCCAAATCCTTAGATAACTCATATAGTATATCAGAATTAATTCTGTACATACCTCTTACAATCTTCATATGGTCATCCAATTGACTCATAAGACTTAAAAACTCTTTTTCTGTTTCAATAACTTTCTTATTTGTTTCTCTATTAAATAAACTAACTTCTTTTTTTAATTCTTTAGCAGCTATCAACCGTCCTAAGTTAAACTGGTTAACCCCAAAAGTATTACTATTAACGAGTTCTTCATCGAAATCACTAAATTTCATTACATAATTGTAAAAATCTTCATTATTTGTTTCAAGCGCAACTTTAACCATATTGGAAACTAATCCACTCCGTAAATATTCCTCTTTTTTCATATAGTCTTCAAAGAGCAAATAATACTTAGAAGAATAAAAATCAAGCCCTAACGTGTTTAATTCTATTTTTAAATAAAATTTGAAATAATCCCATTTGTTTTCTTTTATCCATAATTTTACAATATAATATTTAAGCATATTATACTTATTACACCCAAAATAATACTTTAAAATATAATCTGTAGTTTTTATTAAATTTGCGTAGTACAATAATTTAGTATCTTCTAACGTCACATCCAAGAGCTCATATTTTTCATTATATGGTATTCCATTTTCAACATTCTCATAAATGTAATTTATCCATTTAAGTTTCAATTCCTCTACTGAATATATTTTTCTCCCTAACCACAAAAGTTCAAAATACTCATCTATAAATCCCCTTTTACACGAAATATCAAATAATTTCTCAATATTACCAAAATTAATTTCTAGTTTTAATGCTTCCTTAATAGTAAAATAATCCCTTATCGTATTATTGCCATTTTGCATAATAATATCTATATATGACATGTAATTTATGGTTTTATCATCGTTATTGTATTCATAATAAATATCTATTATAAATTTTTCTATATTCAAATAATAGCGTTCTTTATGCCTATATTTATCGAATATTAGAGAATAAAATTCATTGTATGTCTTCAATTCATTATACTCAAAACAGTATGTAATAATATCTTTCATATCTTCTAGATTCTCACCATATTCAAAATACGATTCAAGTAAATACTCAACTCTTTCTTCATCCATTAAAAAAAGCTGTATAACATTTTTCAAATCTAAGATTTCCTTCATCTTATGAAATACGTCAAGGACAATAATTTCTATATCATCACCTAATTCATAATGATACCAATAAATATCATTCCATATTTTATTAGCTTCATTTATATCTTTAACTAATGCTGATGTTAAAATCTCTGATAAATAGTTTATCTCATATCCTTTTTCAAATTCACATTTTTTTATTACATAATAACAATTTTTTATTTCTTCCCAACTATTAATCATAAGTATCCTCCATATTTTCACATGTTTATATTTTACCGATTATAATTACATTATTACTAACTTTATCATCTCATATCTACAAACATTAATCAACAAAAGAACTGCCCACCCCTATGCCCTAAATCCTAGTTGAATATTAAGTGAGCAGTTCCTTTTACTCTACATTAGATCTTTAAATCAACAGTTATATAATTAATCTCCAAGTGTTCCTGGACCACAATGACTTGAGATTACACTTCCTGCTCTTGTGACAAGTATCTCATCAAATCTATTTAGGGCTTCTAGTTTCTCCCTTACCTTAGCAATTAGCTCTTAATCACAACCTGAATGCGTAATAAAGACTCTATCTTTCTTTGCCTTAAAAAAAGCAAACATCGCATTTCTACGACATTTGCTTTTTCTCTTTCTCTTTAACTATCTATCTTCCTAACTTTTTTCTAATCTATCATCTTTCACCACTAACATCACTGATGATGATACAGCTAATAATATAATTGCTGTTTATCTTTACTTAGAATTCAACTATTTCTGGTGCTCCTGTGAATGAGCAGAATGTAGCCCTAGCTTTTCCTGTTTGGATTTTAAGCTTTCCCCTTCTTAGCCGACTTCTTCACCTCTTCGTGATAAAAATAATTCACCACAACAGGAGGCTTGCCAAAGTCTGCCCTATGGCCGTCGTCGTCTCTAAGGTAGAGCATATTTTCCTTGGCTGTATAAGCCCTTATTCTGTCATCTAGGTCAATCCAGTACTGGCGGCTCTTCGTAGAGTAGATTTCCTTATAAAGGCTATCAAGCTCTGGATGATTTTCATGTATCCAATCAAGAATTCGCACTCTATAATCTCCGCGAAGATTAAGATTTTCAAGCCAAACCAAGTTGCATCTATCCTTGGCCGCCTCAATGATTTCAATAGGATCTGTGATGCCAGGAAATATAGGAGATATAAAGCAAGTAGTCTCAATTCCCGCCTCATAAATCTCCTTCATGGCAGCAAGGCGACGCTTAATACTAACTGCCGCATCCATTTCATCCTTAAATTTCTCATCTAAGGTGTTTATGGAAAATGAAACTCTAGCCTTAGGGAAAGTGCGAATCAAGTCTAGATCTCGTAAAACCAAGTCCGACTTAGTCGCAATACTAAGCCTAACTCCGCTTCCCTTTAGCTCCTCAAGTAGCTTTCTTGTTCTTTTATATTCTTTTTCGCAAGGCTGATAACAATCAGTGGCAGAGCCAAAGAAAGCCTCTTTCCCTGCGTATTTGCTTGTGTTTTTTATATCCGGCCAATGCTTAACATCAACAAATTCGCCCCAAGGCTCTGGATGATTAGTAAAACGCTTCATAAAAGAAGCATAGCAATACTTGCAAGCATGCTCGCAGCCAATATAGGTATTTACTGAAAAATCCGATACTGGTAGATTCGATCTTGTCATTACACTCTTAACATCAATGTCCTTAATTTCCATAATTTTTCTCCTTTTTATCTATAAGAAAATTATAGTTTTGAAATTCATTTTCAACAAGTACGCAGTATAAAGATACATGGTATCAAAACTGGAGAATTGCATAAATAAGAATTTTGACACATTTGACGACACACCCTCTGCCTTGGCGTTCTCTTCACATAAGGCTCTGTTACATTAAAAGCCCCATACTTTTTAGTATGAGGCTTTCATCTTTAACATATTCTATTAAATACTAATCTTATTGCTGTTTATCTTTGATTAGAATTCAATTGTTTCTGGTTCTTTAGTAAATGAACAAAATGTAGCCTTACCATTCTTGAAATATAACATCTGCATGTTATCATCATCTGCACTATACATTTTCTTAAGACTTGGCATTGCTTCAAGCATTGCTTCCTTTACTTCTTTTGAATCGTCATTTACTAATTCTCCACAAACTCTAATCCATTCTCCACCCTTAAAAGCTGTAAGTTCTACCTTAGGATTAGCTGCAATCTGCTTTGAAACGTCCTTAACCTTACCTGTCTGGATATAAAGCTTATCATTACATAATAAAGCTGTTCCAAAAGGACGCACTCTTGGCTGATCACCTTCTACTGTTGCTAAATAATAAGTCTTTGCTTCCGTTAAAAATTGGCATACTCTCTCGATATTCTGCATATTTGTTATCTCCATTTCTTAATTAAATTCATTGTGCATATTTAGATTGTACTCAACTATGTATATAATAATACCGTAATTTTTAGAACACAATGGATGGGGGAAAAATTTAGATTTTGTTAAGACTATTCCTCCTCTATAAATAGCACCCCTAGTGTTCCTGGACCACAATGACTTGAGATTACACTTCCTGCTCTTGTGACAAGTATCTCATCAAATCTATTTAGGGCTTCTAGTTTCTCCATTACCTTAGCAATCAGCTCTTTATCACAACCTGAATGTGTAATAAATACTCTATCCTTCTTTGCCTTAGCTAGCTCTTCTTCTAGGTCTGCTACGTATTTTAGAATTGCAGAATCAATGCTTCCTCTGTATTTTTTACTAACGATCATCTTTCCATTTTCCACAACTATCTTTGGATGGAGCTTAAGTAAGCCCCCTGCTATAGCTGCAACGCTTGAACATCTGCCACCTCTTTGAAGATAAACTAAAGTATCGATTACGAAACTTGCTCTGACACGATGTCGCATTTTTTCAATTTTATTTACGATAGTTTCGGCAGATTCGCCATTTTTAGCCATAATAGCAGCCTCCACTACAAGATGCCCCACACCTGTTGAAAGATTCATAGAGTCTATGACATGTATCTTATCTTCCTTTTCTAACTCTTCTGCTGCGATACGCATAACATTGGCAGTTGTGGACATATCCTCAGAAATTGTAAAGGCAATTATTTCCTCTCCGGCATCAGTATATTTTCTAAAAAGATTGATTGCCTCTTCGATTCCTACTGCGGAAGTCTTAGGTGTTTCCTTATGTTCATCGGACCAAACATAGATTTCATCAGGGCTTATGTTGACACCATCAATATACTCCTTATCCCCCATAACCACATGGAGTGGCAAAATGTCAATGTCGTATTTATTCAAAAGTTCTTCAGATAAATCGCAAGTGCTATCAGAAATAATTTTTATCATATTTCCCTCCGTTTCATTAAAGCTATACATAATTTTAGACTGCAAATCATGCGATGTAAAGCAAAAGAAAAAGGCGCAACCACTAGGGTCACGCCATATAATAGAAAAGACATATCACTTGGTTCCCACAAGTAGCATAGATCCTCTTAGTCCGCAAAAATAGCCCTCGAACTTACTCATAAATTTCCCCTCATCTGTGCGTATTAGATGAACTTCTTCATAGCCATCCGCTCTTAATTTGTCCACCAATTTTTCTATGTCGCCGTATTTCGACTTGGTCATAATATCATGAATTGCGAATTTGCCGCCCTTTTTCACAGTACGTAAACTCTCTAAGATAAGCTCCTGCTTATTAAACCCAGAAATATTGCTGTATACGTAGTTGCACACAAGCCCGTCAAATACTTCATCTTCAAAATCGAGACTAGTTGCACTGCCTTCCTTAAATTCCACGTTGCTCACACCCTCAGCCTTGGCATTTTCTTCGCACAAAGCCTTTGAAAAAGCAGCGTATTCCTTGCCCCATCTATCAACACCAATAACTTTAGCATCCGGATTTTTCTTAGCCACTGCAATTGAAAGTGCACCACTTCCAGCTCCAACTTCCAAAATCTGACCTTTCACCTCTCCTAAGCACTCTGCTGTCCCATCAATAATTCGCCTTGATAACTGCCTCTTCCCATCATAAGAAAAAGCCATGTACATAAAGGTTAACCTAAAGGTCGCAAATAGGAATAAAATGGACACAATTGCAAAAATCACAGTCAGCTCCACCATATCCTTCTTATAACCTGCATATGTAAAATACGCCGCTATGACACTGGCACCAAAAGATGAAAAAATCAACCTTTTAGGCACCCAATTTTCGTAATTTGCCTTCATAAAAACCCTCCCCAGAATTTCGATTTCTCATTTTTTCTTAAAAATATCTATTAATGATATTATAGCATTAATCTGACATTACTAGGAAGTTAAATTTGGTTTTTAATATTCAAGTTCAACAGTTATATAATTAATCCCCGCATCTCACATATTCTTTTTGTTCTTGTATTCATTTTGCATCTTCTTGATTGTCGGATTAGATTGAAGTCTTTTGTCTGGTTCAACATTTTCATCAAGCTTCATTAACTTCCCCAAAGAAAAATGCTTATAATTATGACTATCTAAATTCTTCTTAGAATCCCAGACTAAATCCCCAGGACCATTATAAACTTCGTAGACCTCGCCACTTTCATTATTAAGATACAAAACCAACAAATGCTCTGGCTTACTTGAAATCATTATGTTGTTCTGCTGTGTGATCTTAATCTGAACTTTCTTACCATCGACCACACCATCGTGAGTTTTTTCTCCTAATTTACTAAGCTTTATATCATAACAGCATGCCGCGATTACTTCACCTATGCTACCAACTAAATGTCCATCTAGAGTAAAGCGCCTGTCGGGAAAATCCTTCTCTAAATCGTTTACAATTCTCATCAGCTGCTTAATTCTATCCTTTATGGAATTAACTTTTTCAGGTGTGTAGATAGTTTTAGTTTCCATGGTTTCACCTTCTCTCTCTTATTGCCACGATTTCATCAGAAGTGAGTAATCCATGCTTAACACGATACGCATTCCTAGCGTTGAGAAGATTTTCATTTGTCATAGAGCCGGTTTCAAATTCATTTTCCTCATCATCCGCATTTACACAAAAATAAAACCTCTCTTCATAGGTTACCTTATCCCCTTTCAGAGTAATTGTTGCAAAGCGTTTTCTTTCTTCAACTTCATGTGTTTTATCGCACAATGGACAGTCCATACGAACCTTTCTAATTAATGTGCTGGCCTCCATAGTTTGCCTCCTTTCCTTTCCATTTACGCATATGGGAATTTCAAAGCCTTACCCTTAGCTTTCTCAACCGGATACTTTGCTTCGTTCTGTGACATCTTCATATTAACAATTTCATCTGCCTCAATGACAACTGACTTTGCTAAGTTTGCAGGTGCGTGGAACTGATCCCAATCGCGGTCCTCTGAAAATTTTCTAATACGGTTAATTGTTTCTTAGTTCATTTTAAACTCCTTATTCAAACTAGGTACTATAGTAAGTATAACATCTATTCGAATTATAGAAAAATTACGATTGCTTGGGAACAGCGTAAGTTTGAAGA